>WNGR01004614.1_pt1 | contig 23850 bp, 26 predicted proteins | sample 5407581 | NCBI WGS metagenome assembly WNGR01 (sample SAMN13153383, study PRJNA577476) | soil metagenome | isolation source: 80 cm soil or saprolite under Garry oak tree replicate 2 | place: USA:California | collected 2016-06-15
GCGTCCGACTTGTCGATCTCGTCGATCAGGAGCACGCAGCCGCCCGGCTGCTCCAGCGCCTGGAGCAGGGGGCGCGGCTCGACGAATTCCTTGGAGAAGAACACGTCCCCGAAATCGTGGAGCTGGGCGAGCGCCGCGTGCAGCGTCTGGGCGCCGCCAAGGACTTCGCCAAGCTTGTCCTTGAGGATCTGGGTATAGAGAAGCTGCTTGGCGTATTTCCACTCGTAGAGCGCCTTGGCTTCGTCGAGGCCTTCGTAGCATTGCAGGCGGATCATCTTCATGCCGCGCCAGGCGGCAATCGCCTTGGCGAGCTCGGTCTTGCCGACGCCCGCGGGGCCTTCGACCAGGATCGGCTTCTCGATCTGTTGCGACAAGTAGATTGCGGTCGCGATCTGCCGGCTCGCGATATAGCCTTGCGCGGCGAGGCCGCTCTCCACTGCCTCGATCGCGGTCGAGGGCTTCTGTTCAGCCACGAAAGGGCGCTCCCAAAGGTCTTGCTTGAGGCTTGTTCTGCCTGCGTTCTCGGCAAAGAACAAGCCTCGTTTGGGACGGGCCTGACCCGCGCGACCGGCCGCTTTTTCCGTTCAGCGCAAATACCTAAGTGATGGCCAATGGTGCGGTTAGTGCTGCAGCACCTCCGGCTTCCGGATGGTCTGCCTGACCTCGGCGCCGCAATCAGCGCATTCATAGACGAAGTCGATTTTGGCAAGGCTCCAATGCGGCTCAACCTCGCGCACGTACATTGGCAGGAACCCCATACAGGTGGGGCAAATCACAGGCGCGATTTCGATATCCTGATGATGCTGTACATAAGCTGGCATCTCGGCTCTCCTTCGCAGGCGACCACCAAACCCCGCGCAGAGGCTACTGCCGGTGGCGCCGGCGCCGTCATCAACTCTTTCGAACAGAGGCGGAACGGCGCGGGTTTGTCGTTCGCTGTGACATTCTTGTTACGTCTCTGTACTGTAACGGGCGGACGAAATGCCTATTTCACAGGCCGATCCGGTTCTCGGACCATTACTGCAACGATAAGGGAGCGACGCCCATGACGCATGCCATTCGTTTTCACAAGACCGGCGGTCCGGAAGTCCTGGTGTGGGAGGAGGTCAGCGTCGGCAAGCCCGGACCTGGCGAGGCGCGTATCCGTCATACCGCCGTCGGTCTCAACTTCGTCGACATCTATAACCGCTCGGGCGTGTATCCGGCGCAATTGCCGAGCGGGCTCGGCAGCGAGGCGGCGGGTGTGGTCGAGGAGGTCGGGGCTGGTGTCACCGACGTGAAGCCGGGTGATCGCGTCGCCTATGGCGCTTCACCGCTCGGTGCGTACTCCGAGGCGCGGCTGATCCCCGCCGACCGGCTGCTCAAGTTGCCTGACGGTGTCGATGACAAGACTGCGGCGGCGATGATGCTGAAGGGCCTCACCACACAATATCTGATCCGGCAGACCTATCGGGTGAAGGCCGGCGACACCATCCTGCTTCATGCGGCGGCCGGCGGCGTCGGCCTGATCTTGAGCCAGTGGGCCAAGCATCTCGGCGCGACAGTGATCGGCACCGTCAGCAACGACGAGAAGGCGAAGCTCGCGAAAGCGCATGGTTGCGACCATGTCATCATCTACAGCCGCGAGGATTTCGTGAAGCGCGTCGACGAGATTACCGGCGGCAAGAAGGTGCCGGTTGTTTATGATTCCGTGGGCAAGGACACGTTCCTGAAATCGCTGGATTGCCTCGCGCCGCTCGGCGTCGCTGCTTTGTTCGGCGCGTCCTCCGGCGCGGTCGAGCCGCTCAATCTCGGCCTGCTGGCGCAGAAAGGTTCGCTCTACGTCACCCGTCCCACGCTGTTCACTTACGCCGCAAAACGGGAGAGCCTTGTCGCGATGGCGGGCGAGCTGTTCGACGTCGTCAAGTCCGGCGCAGTCAAGATCGAGGTGCACCAGACTTATCCGCTGAAGGATGCGGCCAAGGCGCATGCCGATCTCGCTGCGCGCAAGACCACGGGATCGACCGTGCTCACGGTGTGATCTCGGACCGGGCGGTGGCGCAGGCTCGCAAGGCCTGCGTCACGTCCGTTCGTGCTTACGCAGGTCGCGGGCGTGATCGAGGCGGATCGCCTGGAGATCGACTTCGTCAGGCGGGATTTGGGGGAGGGCGGCCTCAGTCAGGACTGCCTCGGTCACGTCCTCCACCGAACTCTCCACGACCTCGTGGATGAACGAGATGTTCTGATATTCACCCGAGGCCACGCGGGAAATGACCTCGCGCCGGGTGATTTCGGGGTCAACGATCGCCTCGCGGCCGCGCCGCCCGTAGTCGATCATCACGACGAAATACTGCATGAAACGATCCTGCCGCGCCATATGGTCGGAGCGCGGCAGAGTATTTCCGAAAAACGGAATAAAGTCAAGACCGATTTCCAAAAATCAGAAATCGGCGCCGCCGCACCTACCTGCTTTTCTTTCGGGGGCGGGCCGACTTGGCGCGCAGCCGCTCGAGCTGGCCCTTGGGCATTGAGAGGCAAATCTCCCCGACCCAGTCGAGCTTGACGCCGACGATCGGCTTGGCGTTGAAGCTGTTGAGATTGACGACGGAGGGAGATTTGCCGCGCTCGATGGTCTTCAAATAGCGCTCGCCGGTCTTGAGTCGGACCACGGCCTCTTCGCCGTAGAAGCTCGACAGCGGATGGCGCTGGTCCTTGTAGACCACGATCACGTCGCCGCTCTCGTATTTGGGCAGCATCGAATCGCCGACGATCTCGAAGGCGACGGTCTCTTCCATGATCGGGAAGGGCAGCGCGATGTCGCCGAGCCCCTCCGGAGGAACCTGCTCGAAATCCGGCTCGATCACGGCGCCGGCGCCGACACGGCCCATGATCGGCGCGAGGTTCAGCTCAAGATATTCCATGATCGGAATGATTTCCGAGGCTTTCACCAGGCGTTCGCCACCAAGAATTTCCGACACCGCGCCCGGGCGCACGCCCATCGCTGCGGCCAGCCCGCCCTTGCTCTTGCCCGTCTTCTCCAGGCCCCGCTCGATCATTGCAGCGTCCAACATCGTGATTCCCTCGATTGCCCATGGTCTTGCCTCTTGTAATCCGAAATTCGGAATTGATGCAATTATGAATATCAGAATTCGCGCTTGACTTTTGTTTCGGAATACCGGAATATTTGTCCCGCCTCCGGATCGTGCGATCGGCGGAGGCGCATCACAGGACAGCAGCATGGAACCGGGCCATTGGTCGTCGGAGCACTCCGACGCGCTTCGCGACTATTTTCTCAAAGGGATGTCTTATGCGGAGATCGGAAGGGAGATTAACGCAAGGTTTGGAACGGCTTACTCCCGCAACGCAGTGGTCGGCCGCGCCAAGCGGCTCGGGCTCGCCGCGCCGGTACGGATGATGAGTCCGTCGATCGTGCCGTCCTTGCCTGGTGAGCCCGGTCTGCTCTCGACGCGCCGTGCAGCATTACCGAACCTGAACCTGCCGCCGCTATCGGCGCTGAAGCCGGCCAAACCGGTCAAGTTGCGCTGCGTCGGTGTCCGGCCGCGCTTGATCCCGCTTGTCGAGCTCGAACGAGGCGACTGCCGCTATCCCTATGGCGGCGACAAGGACGGAGAGGAGATCGCCTTCTGCGGTCATCCGCGCCATCCCGGCTCCAGCTATTGCGCGCCGCATGCGCGCGTGACCCGCGGGCCCGGACCCGCTTCGGGCCGCACCGCCGGTGCCGTCGTACTGCGGCTGGTGTCCGCCGCCTGACGTGCACCGCCCAGCCATCCCTTCCAACGTCAATTTCGCAAGGAGTCTCCGAGTGGCACGCGTCAGACGCAACATGTCCTACAAATTGGCCAAGCTTCACGACCGGCGGTCGCGGGACCTGCCGTTCAATGCCTCGGTGGCGGAGGTTGAGGTTGACAATCCCCTGGCGCTCGATCCGGACGAGAAGATCGTGGCCATGCGGTCGATCCGCAACGATCCGCTCGGCCGGCTGCATTCGCATCACCAGATCGACGAGGCGCAATATCGGGGCGGTCGCGCCTACCAGAACGACTGGGAGAGGGCGGAGCGGGGCCCTCAGGCTGTGGATCCAACCCGCGAATATGTCGACGGCGCACGCTCCCGCGAGCCCGTCACCGAGAGCCAGCGCCAGGCGGTGTTGCGGCTGAACCGAGTCGAGCGCGAACTCGGCACCGACGGTGCGGCGCTGGTGCATGACGTGCTGGTACTCGGCCTGACCATGGATCAGATCGGGCAGTGCCGCGCTGTCCGCACCCAGCGCTGGAACGATTATTTCGCCCGGCGCTTTCGCGAATGCCTCGACCGGCTGGCGCTGATCTACGGTTTTGCGACGGAGACATCGGTGCAGCGTTCAGCGCTGCGCCGATGACATGAGTACGCCGGCGGCCTTCGTCGCCGGCGTGCCTTACGGATGCGGCATGACCTGGTAGGGCGTGCTGTAGGGCTCGACGCGGAGCGAGACATTGGCGAGCAGCCCGATCTTGACGGTCGGCGCCTGCTGCAATTCACCGTTCTGGCCGCGATGCACGTTGTACTGCCAGACGGTGAGATCGCCCTTCTGCGCTAGGGCATGTGCAACCGCGCTTGCATCATTGCCGCCGAGCGCCTGGAGCTCCTCGGGTGACAACCCGATGATGATCTCGTCCTTGACGGTGACGATCTTGAACAGGTTCATCTTGGTCTCCTGCGCCCATGCGCCTTGTATCGAGAGGGTGAGAAGCGCAACCGCGGCGCCCTTGATGAGATCGCAGCGAGAAAGCATGCCGTCGTCCTTTGGTGCTGACGCGCGCCCGAATCGAAGTGTCCATCAGCCATGGCGCCCGTGATCTGCGTGGCCGTTACGCACCCGCTTGGTCGCGCGATCTTGAACGATGGTTCATGGGACGAGAAATATTGGGAATGATGAACCCTGATGCGGAGCGGCGAGTCCAAGCCGAGAGATCAAGGGGATTCGTCAGATGAAATTCACCGGCGCTGTCTGTCTTTTCATATCTCTCGGCATGGCCGGCGCAGCCGCGGCCGCCGATTCCTTCTATGTCGGAAGCTGGACATTCACGGCGGCCGTGGTGGCGCCATGGGCCGATCCGCAGCGCAAGCCTGACAGCGCCGAGCGGGTGCGGCTGATGGGCAAGACGGTGGTCCTCAGGGCGAGGGAGATCTCCGGTCCGCGTCCCTTTGCCTGCGCCAAGCCGCAATACAAGGTGACGGACTATGGTCCCGACATGCTCTTCCAGGGCGCACTCGACGAGATGCAGCGCGCCGACAAGAAGGCCGATCCCAAGGCGCTTGCCGCTTCGCTCGGCTTCACCGGTGCCCGGATCAGGACGCTGGAGACCGGTTGCGAGATCGACGTCCATTTCGTCGACGATGCAACCGCCGAGGTCGGACTCAACGATTACGTGTATACGCTTGAAAAAGCGCTAGTCCGCGGCTGCCAATCTCTGTTCACACCGGAAACAAGCCGAAACGCCATGCCGATTGACAGCGATCGGGGCTGCGTGCGTGAGTGATGCCGCTTCTTGACGCAGGTGGGTGACGGCAGCGCATATTCCTGTTATCCGGAATTGCCGTGGCGCGATGCCGACGAAGCATCGCTAAGTCTTACGGTTTGGCTTGCCCAAACGGTTGTTCCTTGGCATAATTGCAACTTCTCGGGTCGGGCCGAGTCCGTTCAGATGTGCAGTTCAGCGTGCTAACCCCGCGGGGTGCCCCGGCCGAGAGTTCGTCGTTGCCATGGCGTTCGGGTGACGGCGTCCAGTTCTCGTTCGGGACCCCGACGTCCGGCCACGAAGGCCGATCCCTGTCATAGGTGCGAGATGAAAAACCTCAATTTCGCGGCTGAACTGCATCTCAAGCTTGGCGCGCCCGCGAATAGTACCGTCGAGAGTCTCCGCCTGCTGCGCGCCTTTCTCAAGCTCGCGCCCCGGCAGCGCTTTGAGGTCATCAAGCTCGTCGAAGACCTCGTCACCGACGAAACCCTTCCCGAACATCCATTGTCTTGAGCCGAGCCGCGCGCCGGCATTACACTTTGTCCATCTTTCCGACCGGAGACGGACCGCCAGGTGGCGGCCGTGACCGGAGTCTGGCCGCTGGAAGGCGGTGCGACAAATGTGATAATCAGGGGAAAAAGGGAGGAGTGCGACCATGATCGAACCGAAGCTCGAAGTTCCGGCCGAACTGCGCGACCTAGCCGAGAAGACGATCGACCAGGCCGAGAAGGCCTTCGGCATGTTTTTCGATGCCGCCACCAAATCGATGTCGTCGGTCCCGGGGGCAGGCGCGGATGTGTCCAAGCAGGCGCTCGCTTTCACCGAGCAGAACATGAAGGCGGCATTCGAACACGCGCGCAAGCTCGTTCACGCAACCGACGTTCAAGAAGCCATGCGGATCCAGTCCGAATTCCTGCGCAGCCAGTTCACCAATGCCGGGGATCACATGCGCCAGATGACCGGCAACTTCATGCAGCAGGGCAAGGGCAAGTCCTGATTTAGCAAGGCGCCTTCGGCTGCTTACAAATTGATCTTGCGTCGCGGCGAGATGCGCATTTCAATTCCGGTGCAGGTCCATGATGGGCCACCGGATGAGCTTCATTCGCCGTCCATCATCCTTTCTGCTGATCCCTGTCGGTTCATCCGGCAGGGATTTGGACAAGACTTTCCGTATCAAGGCTTTCAGTATAGTGCGACACGTGCATCTCCGACGCTGTACGGCCCTTCTATCGTGGCCGGCCCGGAGTAGCCTTGATCTGGCGCAAAGCGTTCCCGGCTAGTAATCGCCGGGGTTCATGATCATCGGGCTCGTCGTATCGGCCGGCGCGAGCGAGCTACTGGCGCTGTCGCGCAGGAAGCGATCGAGCGTCGCCTGGATCTTCTCCTTGACCGAGTCGGGCCCGCGATCGCTCATCTCGGTGTGCTGCGCACCGGTATGGACGATGTCGATGCCGCGCGCCTTGGCCTGTTCCGGTGTCGGCAGTACGCCGGGATCGGTCACGAAGTTCGGGTCCTTCGAGCGGAACGACAGGATCTTCATGCGGTCGCTGAGCACGAACGGTACCCGGAGATTGTCGAGCGTGATCACCTTCGACACCAGCTCGGGATGCTGACGGGCAACATACATGGAGACGTCGCCGCCGTTGGAATGACCGACCAGCGTGATGTGATCGTAGTCGGCGTTCTCCTGCCGCCCCTTCAACTCGTTCAGCACGAAGAGAATATTGGCCTCGCAACGGATATAGACTTCGCGCCGGCCGACATATGGCTGGCCGACATGAGTCATCAGCGGCGGATCGCTCGGCAAGTCCTGCTGGATGCTGGCAACGAGATAGCCACGCGCGGCGATTACGTTGGCGAGGAAGGAATACTCGGTGGCCTTGACTGTATTGCCGTTGCTGATGATGGCGAGCGGAAGCTTCCAGAGGCCGAGATTGGCCTTGGTCTCGTAGTCGCGCCGCACCGCGATCTCGACCGAGATCGGCCGCTGGCGCGCGGCGTCTAACAAGGTTACCACCTCGTGACGGATCGCGAACTTGCTCACGACGACGTACTGGCCCGCCCCAAGGACGCAGAGAAAAGCCAGAATTGCAAACACCCTCTTCATGGTTCCGTCTCAATCACTTTTGACTGAAGATGGTCATTAGGGACTCCCGGATCGAGCGATCGTGAGCACGTTACGGGATTAAATTTAGGCAAGTCTGTGAGCAAGGTCCCAAAAAGGGCCACATACGGGCGCGCAGCGCCGAGGTCGTCCGGCTAGAGGCAGCTGGCCCTGCCGCGTTCCGGACAGAGCCTGAATGCGCTCGAGAGCGTGAACAGGAAGCGCGGGCTGCGCCGTTCGTTGTCCGGGGCCCGGTAGCTCAGCGGCACGGCGGCACCGAAATCGGCCTGGACATCATCCCACAGGAAGAACCGCACGCCGGCGCCCGCCGACGTCAGCGACAGGCCGTCGCTCAGGCGATAGCCGTCGTTCCAGACTGCGCCGGCGTCGCCGAAGGCGTAGAGCTGGTAGCCGCTCCAGTAGCGGAAATTGAGCTTCTGGTCGAAGCGCAGCTCAAGCGAGCCGGCAAGACCGTTGTCGCCACTGATCTCCGCTGCTCCGTAGCCACGGCCGAAGGCTGCGCCGCCGAGATAGAATTGCTGCGAGGTGAACAGCGGCCGCGACGCGGTCTGGCTCGCCGCGGAAAACTTGAGCGACCAGGCCTCGTTGAGCGTCTGATAGCGCGTGAACCAGAGGTTCAGCACCGAAAAGTTCGAGGAGGCACCGTCGCGCGACAACAGATCGTCGTCGAAATGCGAGGCGCCGAAGATGTCGAGGCCCTGGCGATAGGTCAGCGTCGCGAAGTTGGTGCCACCGAAACGATCCTGGAGCCGATAGTCGGCGGTCAGGCTCGCGGTCCTGATATGGTCATTGTAGTACGGACCGAACAGATCGTGTTCCGACACGTTGCTGGCGGTTGCGGCTAAAGTGAGCGTGAGCGCCGACCATTGCGACATGAAGGGCACGGTGCTGGCCCGCACCTCGAAGGCCTCTGTCGCCGTGATGTCGCTGTCGAGGCGCCGCGCATCGCCCGGCCGGACCGCGCTGTAGAGGACGGAAGCACCGAGGCGCACGCCGTCGACTCCGACCGGAGCGTCATAGGACAGCCGCGCGAAGCCGAGCTCGCGCGGATCGTTGGCAATGGTCGACAGGTTGACCGCCAGCGTGTCGCCAGGCGTCAGGTAGGAGTTGAACGCGCCCGTCGCATAGGTCTGCCACGGGCCGACCGAAGATGATCCGAGATTGTCCAAACCGAACGACGTGAAAACGTGCCACGTCTTCAAATAGACGGTGAGGCGGAAGCGGCCGGTCGGACCGCCGATCTCTTCCAGCGCGGTATCGGTGATGCGGACGCCCGGCCTGCCGTTGATGAGGAACAGCTGGCGTTCGAGCGTTGTCAGGCGCGACGGCTGCGCGGCCAGAACCGGCCCGAGCATGGGCCTGATGCCGAACTGCTCGGCGCCGTCGCCCTTCAGGTCTGTCTGCACGATCGCGCCTTCGATCACGCGGATCTGGACGCGGCCATCGGCGATGTCCTGCGGCGGCACGATGGCCCGGCTCAGATGGAAACCGTCGGCGCGGTAGAGATCGCTGATTGCCCCGGCGATTGCAGCGAGGTCGGCTTGCGAGACCTTCTTGCCGAGATAAGTCTGATAGAGGGCGGCGATGCGATCGCGCGGAATGGCGTGAGCGCCGCTGATGTTGACGCCGCGCAGGACGAATTGCGGCTTGGTATCGCCGCCGGTGTTCGGCTGGCCGATCGACGGCAACTTGACCGGAGGCCGGCTCAGCGTTTCCTGCTCGGACTGGTTTTCGAAATGCTTCTCGGGCTGGCGCGGATCGAACCCCGGTTGGTTCGCCTGCTGCGCGAGTGCTTGCGGAATTCCCGCAAATGTTGGTCCGAGAAGGACGAACGCGGCAGCGAAATACCGTCCCGCCACGGCTCGCGAGGGCCGCACTCCGTAGTTCAACTGAGGAGCCCATCGGAGCAGGTAAGGAATCGTTAGCCGCATGATTTTTCATAGTTTTTTATGGTCAATGAAAGGTTAATGCGGTCGCTCGACTTGCCGGTTCCGGCTAATTCTATCTTGAGTGATCCCGGCTAAGCCTCATCTGCGGCTGTTAAGCGGACCGAGGATCGTGATGTTCAGTAGAGTTGGATTGCGGCGTGCCTTGATGGCGGTGCTGATACTGGGAACGGCTTCCGGCGCATTCGCCGCGGATGACGGCGTCTGGTCGGTGAGCAAGGCCTCGGGCGAAGTCTGGGTTGCAACCGACGGCACACAGCAGGTGTCGCTGAACCAGGAAGAAGCGCTCAAGCCCGGCGACACCATTCGCACCGGCCGCACCGGCCGGGTCCTGCTCGTCCGCGGCGAGGAGACGATCCTGATCTCGCCCAACTCGGTGGTCGGCCTGCCGGCCGAGAAAAAGGAGGGGCTTTCGACTACGATCATTCAGCAGGCGGGTTCGATCCTGCTCGAGGTCGAGAAGCGCAACGTCAAGCATTTCGAGGTCGAGACGCCCTATCTTGCCGCCGTGGTCAAGGGGACCCAGTTCAGCGTTACGGTGGGTGCGGGTAGCACCAAGGTCGGCGTGCTCCGCGGCCAGGTCGAAGTCTCCGATTTCAGGACGGGCCAGATCGCCCAGGTCATGCCGGGCCAGGCGGCCTCCGCCTTCGAGCATGGCAAGCCGGGTCTCAGCCTGAGCGGTGCCGGGACGTTCAATCCGATCGAACAGGGCAAGCCGCGCGCCTCGACGATCGAGCGGATCCCCGTGCCGAAATCGGGACTGTCAGCACCGCGCCATGCGGCGAACGGCCATGCGATTCATGCGCTCGGTCCGATCGACAAGGGGATCAAGGCGGCCGGTGTGCCGGGGCAATCGCATCAGGCGGCCGGCGTCCAGCAGCCGAGGTCGGGTACCGTGCGCATCTCGAGCTCGCTCGGCGAGGTCAAGCTCAACTTCCACAAGGTCACGAATGGCCTCGCCCACGGTGCCGTCGTCCCGGGCCGGGTGCGTAACGCCGCGAATGCCAGCACCAGCACAGCTACGGTGTGGAGCGAAAGCACGACGAGCACCACGACCACAGCCTCCAACAGCTCCACCGTAACAGCGGTCGCCGTGAGCAGTAGTACCTCCGCAGCCAGCGTCACCACGACGACCGTTGCGACCACCGCTGGGTCGACCAGCGATGTGTCCAGCGGAAGCTCCGATAGCGACGGCAATCCTGGCAACGGGAATGGAAAAAACGGCAACAGCGGTCCTACTGGTAACGGCAAGGACAACAACGGTAACGGCGGCAGCAATGGCCACGGCCACAACAAACACTGAGGCGATTTCCTAGGGGATGAGGGGGCGCACCCGCCGAAGTGGGTGTGCAGGAGGATCGGGTGAAACGCAATCGGCCACATATTCTTGTCGTGATCGCGCTTGCGGTCGTGCTGTCCACGGGATGGCATGGCGCGCTCCGCAATGCGCTCACCGATCTGCGGTTCGGCTGGCAATCGCGAGCGGCCAGCGGCAACGTCGTCGTGGTAGCCATCGACGCGCCCTCGATCGACCAGATCGGGGTGTGGCCCTGGCCGCGCCGGCTGCACGCGGAGCTGCTCCACAGGCTCGAGGGCGCAGGCGCGCAGGAGGTGGCCTTCGACGTTGATTTCAGCACGCCGTCGGATCCCTCCTCCGACGAGGCCTTCGTCAAGGCGCTCCGGGAGGTCGGCGGCTCGACGATCCTTCCCTCCTTCAAGCAGCCGACCGGCGGTGCGGTTCACATCAACCGTCCGCTGAAGCCGTTCAGCAATCAGTCTTGGCCGGCCGTCGTCAACGTCGCGGTCGAATCCGACGGCCTCATTCGCCGTTATCCGTTCGGCGAGAAGCTCGGCGACGCCGTGATGCCATCGATGGCCGTCGTGCTGGCCGGGCAGGACGTCAATCAGCGGCCGCCTTTCCTGATCGACTTCGGCATCCGCGCGGCCTCCATTCCGCGTGTCTCTTATACTGACGTACTCCGCGGCGACGCCGCGACCCTGGACAGGCTGAGGGACAAGAAGGTCATCGTCGGCGCCACCGCGCTCGAGCTCGGCGACCGCTTCAGCGTTCCAAATGGTGGCATCGTCTCGGGGCCCGTCCTTCAGGCGCTCGCGGCGGAATCGATCCTTCAGCATCGGACGCTTCGCTGGACGTCCGATATCGGCATGATGTTCGGCCTCGGCCTGATCTGTCTCTTGATGATGTATTCGTGGCGCCGCTTCGCGCCGGGCCTGCGCGTCACGATCCTGGTCGCCGCAGGGGCCGGCGTTGAACTGCTCGCGGCCCTGGTGCAGGCAAGATGGCCGCTCGTCATCGACACATCGCTATTCCATATCGCCATCGTTGCCTATCTGACGGCGATTGCGCTCGACGAGATCGATTTCCGCAGCCTGCTGGGACGTATCGCCGAGAGCCGTTTTCACCGCATCGCGATGTCGCTCGGCGACGGGCTGGTGTGCACCGACGAGGATCACCGCATCACGGTGTGGAATCCCGGCGCCAGCGCGATCTTCGGCTACATGCCGACCGAGATGATCGGGCGCCCGTTCGAAAGCCTGTGCGCAGTGCCGGCCGACGGCGGCGCAAGGCCCTTTTCTATGGGCGACGCCGCGCGCCAGGCGCACCTGGTTCCGGGTGGCGCAGTTGTCGTCGAGTTCGAGGGACGGCGCAAGAACGGCGAGACCTTTTCCGTCGAGGCGAGCTTCTCGGGCTGGCAGGGCGCGGATGGCTTCCAGTACGGCGCGATCCTGCGCGATATCTCTGTGCGTAAGCGCGAGGCGGAACGCGTCAGATATCTCGCCGAATATGATGCGCTGACGGGGCTTGCCAACCGCAACACGCTGCATGCGGGGCTCGCCAGTCTGATCGCCGTAGCGGAGCGGCGGCCTTCCGAAGTCCCGCTGCTCGTCCTCGGGCTCGATGGATTCCAGCAGATCAATGACATGCTTGGGCATGCGGCCGGCGATCTCGTGTTGCGGGCCGTCGCTGCGCGCCTGAAGGTAGAGGCTGGCGAGGCCGCGATCGTCGCACGGCTCAGCGGCGACGAATTTGCCATCGCGCTTGATTGCGCATGTGCCGGCGAGCCGGTTGCAGAGTTTGCCGAGCGGGTCGCGCGTGCGTTCGAAACGCCGCTTGTGACCGGCACGCGCCAGCACCGCGTCAGGATCAGCATCGGCGTCGCCGTCTATCCGGAAGGCGGGCACAGTGCTGATGATCTCCTCAGCAACGGCCATCTCGCGCTGAGCCGCGCGAAGGCGACGCGGCGCGGCAGCCATGTGATCTTCGAGAGCGCCATCAGGCAAGAGCTGGAGAACCGGCTGACACTGGAGAGCGAGCTTGGGCTCGCCGCGGACCGCGGCGAGTTCGAATTGTTCTACCAGCCCCAGGTTCGTCTGGTCGACGGCAGCATGGTCGGAGCCGAGGCGCTCATCCGCTGGCGGCACCCGGCGCGCGGCTATGTGTCGCCTGGAGAGTTCATGCCCGTGGTCAACACCTCAGCGCTGTCCGAGCGGATCGCGAATTGGGTGATGGAGACCGCCTGCCGGCAGGCGCGTGCGTGGGAATTGTCCGGTAACAGCGTGCGCGTCGCGATCAACCTGTCGCCGTCGCAGCTCCACTCCGGCGATCTCGCCCATTCGGTTGCGGTGCTGCTCGCGGCGACCGGGCTCACGCCGTCGCTGCTCGAGCTCGAGGTCACCGAGGACATCCTGCTACACGACGAAGGCCGCGTGCTCGACATGTTCAAGCGGATCCAGCAGCTCGGCGTCCGCGTCCTGTTCGACGACTTTGGCACGGGTTATGCGAGCTTGAGCTATCTGAAGAAGTTTCCGCTCGATGGATTGAAGATCGATCGCTCATTCGTGCTCGACCTGCTCGCGGATTCCGACGACGCCGCCATCGTCGGCTCGACCATTGGCCTCAGCAAGCAGCTTGGTCTTACGGTCGTGGCCGAAGGCATCGAGAATCGCGCCACCGCCGACTTCCTGATGAGCATGGGGTGTAAGGAAGGGCAGGGCTATTTCTTCGGCCGCCCAATGCCTGTGGACGCGTTCGAAAAGCAATTCCTGGCGACTGAGCCCGAAGCTGTCAGCGCTGCCTGACGGGCTCGTTTTCGATGTCTAGCGCCGGCGGGCAACCGCGACGCCAAACAGGAAGGCGACGAAAAGGCTGGCAAGCGGTGCCTCGCGCGTGATCGCCGCGACGGTCGAGAGCGGTCGTCCAGGCTTTCGCGCTTCATCGATCGCATAGGTGAGGCGATCGACGGCGGCGCGCAGGCCTCCCGCGACCTCACCGATCGTGTGGGAGACGTCGGTCGCTGCGTCAATGGCACGCTCGGCCATGCCGGGCTGGGGAGTGGGTTGCGGAATTTCCGTGCTCAAGTTCATGAACTCCGCTTCTGATGAAATGAATGTAGCCGGCACCTTTGGCTATCCGCGCGAGCGCTAGTTTTGAACAGCGGGCCCGAAGACCTTTGGCTATCCGCGACAGGCGCCGTGGTGAAACGGCGGGTGCCGGCCTTGCAGTGGAAATGCGGCGCGCGGGATTTTGTTCCGGGTTGCAGGCCCGCGCCATGTCTTTTCCCCCGTGAAACGACGGATGCGAATCTCTGTTAGGCTGGCGCAGTCCTTGCTGATCTCGGGAGATTGCCGTGACCGATCGGACCACAACGGATAGCGCCCGGCGCATCGCTTTGCTCGGCGCGCCCATCGACATGGGGGCCTCGCAACGCGGCACCCTAATGGGCCCCGCGGCGCTGCGCACCGCCGGTCTTGCGACGCTGATCGAGAGCCTCGACGTCGATGTCCTCGACTACGGTGATCTCTCTGTCGCCGAGATCAGGGATCTTGCCGACAGGCCGCCCGAGAAAGCCAATCATTACCGGGAAATCCAGCGCTGGACGCGCGTGCTGAGCCGTCGCGGTTACGAGATCGCCAAGACCGGCGCGATCCCGATCTTCCTCGGCGGGGATCACACGCTGTCGATGGGCTCGGTCAATGCGATGGCCCGGCATTGGCAGGAACGCGGACGCGAGCTGTTCGTGCTCTGGCTGGACGCGCATGCCGACTACAACACGCCGGAGACGACGATCACGGCGAACATGCACGGCATGTCGGCGGCGTTCCTGTGCGGCGAGCCGGGCCTCGACGGGCTCCTGGGCGATGATCCGCGCGCCTCGATCAATCCCGACAGGCTGGATCTGTTCGGCATACGCTCGATCGACAAGCTCGAAAAGGAGTTGATGCGCGCGCGCCGGATCAGGGTTGCCGACATGCGCCAGATCGACGAGTTCGGTGTTGCCGTGCTGATCCGCCGCGTCATCGAGCGCGTCAAGGCGAGCGACGGCGTGCTGCATGTCAGCTTCGATGTCGATTTCCTCGACCCTTGTGTCGCGCCGGGCGTCGGCACCACGGTGCCGGGCGGAGCGACCTATCGCGAGGCGCACCTGATCATGGAACTGCTACACGACTCCGGCCTGGTGGGGTCGGTGGACATCGTCGAGCTCAATCCGTTCCTGGACGAGCGCGGCCGGACGGCGCGCACCGCGGTCGAGTTGATCGGCAGCCTGTTTGGCCAGCAGATCGCCGATCGGCCGACGCCCAGCAACGCGATTGCTCCGGGCGAGTGACCCGCGAGCCATTTGTGCACCGCGAAGAAGGGAACTGCTGTCGCGGCCGGTGGATTTAGATCAGTCCAGATCGAAATCGCCTGCTTTTGAAATACCTGCGAATTGCAAATGCGCTTCGCGAAAGGTTTCATGCGGGCCGAGCTTCAGCCGAGGGTCCGTAATGAGCAGCACATTCGACGCCGACGAAAAATCCTCCAGGACCACACGCCGTCGTTTCCTGCAAAGTGGCACTGTAGCGGTCGGAGGAGCCGTCCTTGGCGCCGGCACCGCTGCTGCGGAAACGGATAACCTTCCGCCCAACATTCCCGACTGGATGAAGGCGCCGGGCGAGCCAATGGGAAGCCAGCCTTACGGCACGCCGTCGCCGTTCGAGAAGGGTGTCGTCAAGAACATTTCGAAGACCCTCAAGCAGTACATCTCCGCATCCAGCCGGACGCCATTGCAGGAGCTCGACGGCATCATCACGCCGAACGGCCTATTCTACGAGCGGCATCATGGTGGCGTTCCGACCATCGATCCGGCGCAGCACCGGCTGATGCTGCACGGCCTCGTCGAGCGTCCGCTGATCTTCACCATGGACGATCTACGGCGCTTCCCGTCGGAATCGCGCATTCACTTTCTCGAATGCTCGGGCAACCCCGGTTACAGCAAGCCCTACGGCAAGACGGCATCGGACCTCGTGGGTCTGGTGAGTTGCGCCGAGTGGACTGGCGTGAGTCTGAAGCTGGTGCTTCAGGAGGCCGGGCTGAAGCCAGAGGCCAAGTGGGTCGTGGCTGAAGGTGCCGACGCTGCCGCACTGACCCGCAGCATTCCGATCGAAAAATGTCTCGATGACGCGATCCTGGTCTACAGCCAGAACGGCGAGCGGCTAAGGCCGCAGCAGGGCTATCCGCTGCGGCTGTTCCTGCCGGGCTTCGAAGGCAATATGAGCGTGAAGTGGCTGCGGCGTCTGCATGTGGCGGCAGAGCCCGCTTACTCGCGCGAAGAGACCTCGAAATATACCGACCTCCTGCCGGACGGCACGGCGCGTGAGTTTTCCTTCTATATGGAGGCGAAGTCGATCATCACGCGCCCCTCGGGCGGCCAGCGTCTGAGTGCACCCGGCTTCCACGAGATCACCGGCATCGCCTGGAGCGGGCATGGCAAGATCGCACGTGTCGAAGTGTCCGTCGATGACGGCAAGAGCTGGCAGGAGGCGCGACTGCAAGAGCCGGTGCTGACACGCGCTTTGACGCGCTTCCGCCTGCCCTGGCGATGGGACGGCAAGCCTGCCGTGATCCAGAGCCGTGCGATCGACGAGACCGGCTATGTGCAGCCGACGCTTGCCGAGCTGCTCGCGGTGCGCGGCGAGAATTATTTCTACCACAACAACGCGATCTGGCCCTGGCGCATCGCGGCTGACGGCGGAGTGACCAATGCGCTTGCGTGAAATCTGCGGCATCGCCTTGGTAATTCTGCTGTGCGCCTCAGCGAGCGTCGTGCAGGCGCAAAGTCCTTACGGCATCGGGCGGCCCGCAACGGCTACCGAGATCGCGGGCTGGAACATCGATATCGGGCGCGATGGCAGCAATCTGCCCGAAGGGCGCGGTGCGGTCAGCCAAGGACGCGACGTATTCGCTCAACAATGCGCTTCTTGCCATGGCGAGAAGGGCGAGGGCGGCCTCGGCGATCGTCTCGTCGGCGGGCAGGGAACGGTCGGCACGCCCAAGCCGATCCGCACGGTCGGCAGCTACTGGCCTTATGCGACGACGCTGTTCGATTACATCCGTCGCGCCATGCCGCAGAACGCGCCGCAGTCGCTCAGCAATGATGACGTGTACGCGGTGTCGGCCTACATCCTGAGCTTGAACGGATTGGTCGCGGCAGATGCGACGTTGGATGCGAAATCGCTTGCGGCCATCAGGATGCCGAATCGCGGCAGATTTGTCGGCGATGCGCGCCCTGATGTGAAGCATTGAAGTTGCCGGCCTCGGGTTCCGCGCATTGGCTCGGAACTTGCTTAAGCAAACGCGGACTTAAGCAAACGCGGAACTCGTCGGGGCGTAATTGAGTTAACCCGCGGGTGGAAAAAGTATGGATTCTTCGATGACAACAGATCGTTTCGCAAACTCCGTCTCCATAGCGCTTCGCCATCCTGGCGTGATCGCGTTGATCGTGGCGGGCTTTACGATTGCCGCAATGCTGATCGTCGACCACGGACCGTGGAGTCGGGCCAAGACGCAGCCAGCTCATGTCGCGATGTACGCGACCACGGGAGAAGCCGCGCACGCCGCGGGCGCGAAGGTGCTTCCAACTGACCCGAAATCGGCAATCGAACCTGAACGGCCGGGGCCCAAGACGTCCCCGACCGTCAATCCCGTGACGCCGTAATTCGCTTCAGCTCTTGCGGCCGTAGTTGAGCAGCCCGCCGCTTGCTTTCGGCGGATGCGCGCGAAGGGCTTCCTCGTTCGGCTCGGTGCCCCAGCCGGGCCGGTCAGGAATGACCAGATGGCCGTTCTGGATTTCTGGCTCATGCGTGAAGAGCTCGCGGTCCCACGCGAGGCGATCGATGTCGATCTCCATGATGCGCAGGTTCGGTACGGCAGCGCAAAAATGCGCGTTCATCATCGAGCAGAGGTGGCCGTAGAAATTATGCGGCGCGACGTTGACTTCGAAGGCTTCAGCGGCTGATGCGATCTTCATCGATTGCCACACGCCGTTCCAGGGCGTGTCGATGATCGCGACGTCCATCGCCTGCTCGCGGAAATAGGGCAGGAATTCGCGCAGGCCCAATAGCGTCTCGCAGGACGAGATCGGATGCGGGCTCTGCCTGCGGATATAGCCGAGCGCTTCCGGATTAAAGCTGTCGATCTCGATCCAGAACATGTCGAGGTCGGCGATGGTGCGCAGGATTTTCAGGTAGCCTTCGGTCTTGGCGTTGAAGTTGCAGTCGAGCAGGATGTCGACGTCGGGCCCGGCGCCGTCGCGGATTGCTTCCAGATGCATGCGCAGGTCGCGCAGGATTTTCCGGTCGACGTTGATCTCGGGTGCAAAGGGCGAACCGAAGCCGGGCCGCCATCCGGTTGGCTTGCCGTCGTCATATGAGAAGATATTGGTCTTGAGCGCGGTGAACTTCTTCTCGCGCACCTCGCGTCCCATTGCCTTGACGCCGTCAAGACTTTCGATCGGCGGCTTGTACCAGGACGGATGATTGATCCGCCAGGTCGCGCAGTGCGACCAGTAGACCCGGACGCGGTCGCGGATCTTGCCGCCGAGCAGTTCGTAGCAGGGCACGCCGAGCAGCTTCGCCTTGGCGTCGAGCAGCGCATTCTCTATCGCACCGAGTGCCTGCGCCACCACGCCACCGGCAGCGGGGCGGGTCGCCGCGAACAGCTCGGCAAAAATGCGCTCGTGTTGGAAGACATTCTGGCCGATGACGCGGGCAGAAAGGCGCTGGATGGCCGCGCCGACGCCGGGCGAGCCAAAGCCTTCGTCGAACTCGCTCCAGCCGACGACGCCGTCTTCCGTCGTCAGCTTGACGAAGTGATAGTTTCTCCAGCCGGCGTCGCAGGCGAGGATCTCGAGACTTGTTGCTTTTGAGGATTTCGTCATGTCGCTCCCTGTCGCCCGCCCGGGCATTATTGCTCTTGTGGCCCGGTCGTAGGTCCGGCCCCAGCCACAATTGTTAGGCTAACGACGAACCGGCGTGAAGCCCGCGGAGGGGGCACCCGGCGCGGATTTCCGGGCGTTTTTGGCGGGAGGACTTGTAAAAACCGACATGATCTTGCCCGGGATCGTCCTGAAATTGCACCGCGCTCTGACGTTTTTGGCCACAATCGGAACCGACCCTCCGGCCATGAAATTCATGGCCATGATTTGGATTTTGGCTCTGCTCACGATGAGTGGGGCGGCCATTTCCGATCAGCTTTTGACGGCCGATCAGCACGTCGCGCAAGGGGTGAAGTAGGCGCGGCGGGCGCAGGGCGCATTGTCTTTGGGGGGACGACGGCGATGCTTTCTGTAGACCAGTTCTTGCGGTTCGTCAGCGTGCCCGCCGTGCTTGCGGCGTTCGTCATCGCTTCGCAAATCTCGGCGGCGCTGTCGCCGGTCTAGCGCGTCCCTTCGCCTCAGCCGATCGCGAACGAGCCGAACAGGGCTAGGACGGCGAGCGCCATCAGCGCGGTGCCGAGCCAACCCAGCACGACGAGCCGTGACCGGGCCTTGAAGCGCCCCATGATCTTCCCGTTCGAGACGATCAGCATCATCATCGCCATGATCGGGACGGCGACGATGCCGTTGAGCACGGCGCTCCAGACCAGCATGTGGATCGCGCTGATGCCGGTGAAGCCGAGGCCGAAGCCGATGACGGTTGCGGCCGCGATGATGGTGTAGAAGCCGACCGCCTTCTCCGGCCTTGCCTCCAGCGTGGCGCGCCAGCCAAAAATCTCCGCAACGCCATAAGCGGCCGAGCCCGCCAGCACGGGAATTGCCAGCAGGCCGGTGCCGATGATGCCGAGCGCGAACAGCGTGAAGGTGAAGTCGCCGGCGAGCGGCCGAAGCGCTTCGGCGGCTTCCGTCGCCGAATTGATGTTGGTGACGCCGTTGGCGTTCAGCACCGAGGCCGTGGTCAGGATGATGAAGAAGGCGATGCCGTTCGACAGCAGCATGCCGAGCGTGGTGTCGACCTTGATGCGCGCGAGCTCGGGATCTCCGCCGCGAAGCGTTTCCTCGCGCAGCGGCCGGTCGCGCTTGCCCTGGTTCATCTCCTCGACTTCCTGGGAGGCCTGCCAGAAGAAGAGGTAGGGGCTGATGGTGGTGCCGAGCACGGCGACCACCATCATGAGATAATCGGCGTTGACGGTTGCCTTCGGCCACACCGTGGCGAGCAGCGCCGTGCCCCACGGGATTTTCACGGTGAAGGCGGTCGCGACATAAGCGAACAGCGTCAGCGTCAGGAACTTCAGCACCGGCGCATAGCGGCGATAGGGCAGGAAGACCTGGAGGATGGTCGAGCCGGCCGCGAAGATCAGCGCATGCTCGTGGTTGAGCCCGCCGATGACCAGCGACAGCGCTTCCGCCATCGCGGCGATGTCGGCGGCGATGTTGAAGGTGTTCGCGGCAACGAGCAGCGAGACGAGCACCAACACCGCCCAGCGCGGCACGAGCTCCATCACGTTGGCCGCAAGCCCCTTGCCGGTGACCCGGCCGATCTGCGCGCTCACGAGCTGAATGGCGATCATGAACGGCGTGGTGAGGAAAACCGTCCAGAGCAGGCCGTAGCCGAATTGCGCGCCGGCCTGCGAATAGGTGGCGATGCCCGACGGATCGTCGTCGGCAGCACCTGTGATGAGGCCCGGCCCCAGCCGTTGCAGCATCGTTGGCGCGGACTTCGTCGGTGCGACGACGCTGTCATGCTTCGAGCGGACGCGTTTTGATCGGTTCGACAGGGCTCACCTTCCGGAATTACGAATTCAAGGCCTAAGCGCGATCATAGCCGGAAAGTTCCATGGCCCGCCAGCGACGCGTGATGAGCCGATGCTTCACCGTTTGTTTGACTCGTCGGGCAAAACACCTGTGGAGGCGTACCATCCCAAGGATCGCCATCCCAAGGATCGCCGTCCCGAAGATCGCCGTCGGAGAAGTCGTCGCGCCCGCGCCGTCACCGGTTGCGGGCTTTTCTTTTGCTTATGTCTAGCGCCGCTTCAAAACAAACGCGTGACCGGTATGCTCACATCGCGAATGGACAATCTGACGAAGCGCGAGCAGCCCGACCGCAGCAAGATCAACATGCGCGAGGTCTACGAGGTCAAGCACTGGACCCGCGCGCTCGGCGTGTCCAGGGAGCAGCTGCAAAAGGCCGTCGACAAGGTGGGTAATTCCGCCGCCGCCGTTCGCAAGGAGCTGGCGACGTAGCCGCGGGAACGAGCAAGCCGCAGGCGCGTTTTCTGCTCTGGAGGAGACAATGATGAAAGCAGCAGCACTGACCTTGGCGATCCTGTTGGCCGCTCCGACCGGCTATGCCTCGGCCCACACGGGACGGCAAGCGGACCGACAAGCGTCAGCGGCACCGGCTCCTCGAAGTTCGGCGGGCAGATTCCGGGCGCGAGCGGCGCGGCACGACAGTAAGCGTAAGAGATGTAACTCTCCAGGCGCCCCGGCGTCCGTCGCAGACGTCGGGCGTTCTGCGTCCTACTTGATGCTGACGAACATGCCCCAGGCAGCGGCCAGCGCCGCGCCCGTGAAGACGACCACCGGGTTGTCGCAGAACGCGCTGCCGTAGCTGCACACGTTCGCGCCGAACTGGCCGAGCTCATGATGGCTCGCGGAGTAGAACAGTCCTGAAAGCCCGAGCAACCCGGCGGCGACGTAATACATCGACCTCTCTCCTCAGAACGCGTGTGCCAGCATGGCGCGGAGAGATTTCATTCCGGCGAATCCGATACGCTGAATTTTAGATAAAGTTTGATGTGGCGGGTAGAACACCGGCAGCATGGCACCGTCGGACTGTCCTGGTGCGGTGCGGAGCGCGCCTCTCAGGTTGAACTTGGAGTTTGTGAAAATCGCTTGCGAGCGGCATGGCAAGGCGTAGGATTCGGGTGATTTGCAAAGTAGGAGGTACAGCATGCTGGCCGTCCTCGTTTTCAAGATTACCATTGTTGGATTGGGCGTGTTTTCGACAGTTCTCGCCTACAGGCTGATGAGCGCATGAAGCAAGAGGCCGCTCGCTGGCGGCCTCTTTCATGTTTCACGTCCACGCAAGCGAAGCCGATATCACAGGCTTCTCGCTTCCGAACACCGCGCATTGAAGCGACAGAGCCGAGGGTGTCCCTGATCTGCTTTTGCGTGCCAGGAATTGAAAGGGGCCGCCTCGCGGCGGCCCCTTGCCGGTAAAATCGTTGTACGGGATGGAAATGTCAGCCCCGGCAGGATCACCTTAGGCCCTTCCACCCTCACGGGAATACCGGATAACTACTACCGGATAACTACCGTATGGAAGGCTGACCTGATCCTGGCCGTGGGGTCCGTCCCAAGTTCAAGTTCAAGTTCAAGTTCAAGTTCAAGTTCAAGTTCAAGTTCAAGTTCAAGTCAGGCATCAGCTGCCCGGCGGGGTATAGGACGTGCGCAGCTTGGCAGCGTTCTGCCGCACCTGCTTGATCTCGTCCTGCGTGAAGAGCCGCATCAATTTCACGTTCTGAAGCGCACCCGTCGTGACGGTCAGGCCGGAGATGGCCGGCGCCGCACTCGGATCGGGCACGTCGAAAATCACCAGAACGCCGGGGCCGTCGGCCGCGACGCTGTACATCGAGATCAGCTTTCCGCCGGCCGCCTCGATGAGTTTTCTCGCCGCTTCCTCGCGGCTGGTCGTCGGCTTTTCGAGGATGGCGTTGAGAGCGCGTGGTGTGTATTGCCCTGTGAGACAAAAATGCATGGCGGTCCTCCTTCTGAGGTTCATTCACGTTCGCGCCGTTGCGAGCTGGTCGTCACGACGGCCGTATCTGAAAAAGATGGAGTACAATGCCCGCCGTGGGCACAAACGCCGCCACTGACTGACGAGACTTCGGCACACCTCGTTGGCGGCTCGGCCGGGAAGATACATCAGACGGCGGGCGCGCAAAAGACGATTCCGGATTAGGACGATCGAGGCGATGGCAGCGAAGTACCGCCATGGCGCGATATGCGGCGAGATTTTCTCTCCCCGGTTGCGAAGGCGTCCTCGCCCCTCGACGCAGCGAACCATGCGACAGTCGAAGCGCCGGGCAGGACAGGGCATGCCGCCGGCATGGTGCGGAGATTTCATCTCGCCGAATTCGCGTCGCTGCATTTTGAAGTTTGGCCCGTCGGGCAAAACACCGGCAGAATGGCATCATCGCGAATGTGTTGGTTCGGGCACGCAGGGGCGATGCCGGCTTTATGTTCGATGTCAGCGCGCTGCGCCAGATCTTTACCTGACGAATACCGTCGCAGGTCGCGGAGGCGCGCGATGCGCCACATTGAATAATTTCACTTCCCACGTAGTTGCGAGACGTCGGCCCGCTTCGGGAGTAGCAAGCCGAGGTCGCGTGCCTTCTTTCTTACTGAAGTGACATGGCGATCAAGCTCGCGGGCTATGTCGCCGGCGCAGGTTTTCTGACGCGCGAGAGCTGTCAATCGCCGCGCCTCGTGCCTGGACCATTCGCGTGGTTTTGAAGACTTCATGCACCTTCATTCGTCTGAAGCGATAGGCGGTGCGGCGATCTCCCCATCCGAGATGGGTGATATAAAGTCTCTGTGCAGGCAAGTTGGTCTTCGGGTGCCATCGAACAGCACCGTGATGCCCGTGGTACGAAGGCTCACGTCGATGACGATGCCACTCCGGCCAGCCAGCTCTGGGCATCGGGCGGCACCAGCCTCGCTCATTGTCGATCCACTGGTAAATCATTACCGTTATCCGGTAAGTGAAAATTCACAGTCAAAAAAGCAAAACGCAGGCATGAACCTATATTGAATCAATCATCTATGCAACCATCGGACGAAATGGCGCCGCAAATGCACGCAACGCGACTTGGTGGCAGCCAAAACTCCCGAGCATCCGCCGTTGGCCCAGGTCGGCGGTCACGGCCGGGCCGGCGTCATCGTCGCCACGAAACACATCTGAAACATTGCCGAAACCATATCGTCCTGAACGCCGCGGCCGT
>WNGR01003144.1_pt1 | contig 23849 bp, 23 predicted proteins | sample 5407581 | NCBI WGS metagenome assembly WNGR01 (sample SAMN13153383, study PRJNA577476) | soil metagenome | isolation source: 80 cm soil or saprolite under Garry oak tree replicate 2 | place: USA:California | collected 2016-06-15
GACGCCCCGGCGCTCGTCCGGAGAAATGTCCGTCTGTCCATGAATCCTCTCCTTGAGTCGGGCTCTGATCTCTCGAACACTGAGTTTCCAAGTCCAGCCCCCACATGCTAAAGGCCCGGGACTGAGAGTCAAATCGGCAGTTCCGATATGAGTCGAGCCATCGCATCGGCGTCTTCGATCCGGCCGGGCACGTGCGTTGTTACTAAGATTTGACGCAAGGGTCATCCTCACGAAACGCGCGCGGCCCAGAGTGGCGCCATGGTCTCGACATTGATCGTGCGGCCGGCGGCGCCCGGCGATCTCCCCGACCTGATCGATCTTCTTGTGCAGCTCGGCTACCCCGTGCGCCGCGAGGCGCTGACCGGGGTGCTAGACGCTCTCCTGGGCGATGGGCGATGCGCGTTACGCCGTCCTCGTGGCCGAGCATCCGGGAGACGGACTGGTCGCCATGATCGCCCTGTCATCCCGGCCCGTTCTCAGGCTCCAGGGTTGGCTCGGGACCATCGAGGAGCTGGTGGTCAAGCGCGGCATGCGAGACCGCGGCATCGGCGACCGCATGGTCCAGCACGCCAAGGGACTGGCGACCGAGCGGGGTTGGATGCGGCTTGAGACCTCGGTAGCGCGCACGCGCGAATCGAGCCGACGGGGCTTTCTCCTGTCCCGCGGCTTCGCGGCCGACGAGTGCGTCACCTACCACTGGGGCATGCTCGAGGGACGACAGCAGGCTCCTTGGGTGCAGGAGCCGCGCTCCGAAATGGTCTAGCCGCTCACGCGATAGGGGCGACGGCGCGCCGGGCGATCTTACCGGCACCTGGGGCACGCGGTGGCCGGGCGCCAGGGCAGCTCCCGGTTCCCGGTCGTTCGGGAGGCCGTCGGCGGCCCACTTCACCCAACATTTACGGGGCCGTCATCGGGCTGTAACCTGCCGCGGCGACACTTCCGCCATGACGACACGAGCCATGGGGGAGGCCAACGCGGCGATGGCGACACGGCGGCGCACCTCGGAGACCGCTCCACCGGAATCGCCCAAATCGGGCCGCCGCGTCCTCGTGGTCGAGGACGAGCAGGACGTGGCCGAGCTCATCCGCTACAACCTGGCCAAGGAAGGCTACGACGTGACCCTGGTCGGGAATGGCGCCGACGCCCTCAAGCGCGCGCGCGAGAACAAGCCCGACGTCATCCTGCTCGACATCATGGTGCCGCAGCTCAACGGGTGGGAGGTCTGTCGGCGGCTCAAGCAGGATCCCGAGACCCGCGGCATTCCCGTGATCATGGTCACCGGCCGCGTGGAAGAGGGGGACAAGGTCCTCGGCTTCGAGATGGGCGCCGACGACTACGTCACCAAGCCCTTCTCACCGGGCGAGCTGGTCGCGCGGATCCGCGCGGTGGTCCGGCGAGGCAAGGGGAGCGATGTCGCGGACCGGAAGCAGCACCTCAAGGCGGGCGACCTCGAGATCGACCGGCACCGCTTCGAGGTCATCATGAAGGGCCAGCGGGTGGATCTCACGCCCAAGGAGTTCGACCTGCTGGCCGCCCTCGTGGGCACACCGGGCCGCGTCTTCGGGCGCGAGGAGCTGCTGGATCTGGTCTGGGGCGAAGACGGCTTCGTGGAGCCGCGCACCGTGGACGTCCACGTGGCCCGGCTTCGGGCAAAGTTGCCCGTGCCCGGAATAGAGACCGTGCGAGGCGTCGGCTATCGCTTCCGCGAGCAGGACCCGGCACGGCTCGGTAGCCGGAATTAACACGAACGTAACACGGCGGTTATGTCGCTGAAACATGGCCACGCGATCATCCGACCATACCTAAAGGGGAAGACATGAGGAAGCGGGCGGTAATTACAGTGGCGATGGCGGTCGCTCTGGCGACGGCGGGACTGGCGCTGGCCGCCCAGGTACAGCTGGATTCGGGACTGCAGGCCTACAAGTCGGTCAGCGGCGTCAGCGGCAACATCTCGAGCGTCGGGTCGGACACGCTCAACAACCTCATGACCCACTGGGCGGAGACTTTCAGCCGCTTCTACCCCAATGCCAAGGTCCAGATCGAGGGCAAGGGATCCTCGACGGCCCCGCCCGCCCTCATCGCCGGCACCGCGCAGCTGGGGCCGATGTCACGCGAGATGAAGGGGACCGAGATCGACCAGTTCGAGAAGAAGTTTGGCTACAAGCCTCTCGCCATCCGGACATCCGTGGACGCCCTCGCCGTCTTCGTCAACAAGGACAACCCCATCAAGTGCCTCAGCATGAGCCAGGTGGACGCGATCTTCTCCAAGTCCCGCCGCACGGGCCACAAGGAGGACATCAACTTGTGGGGGCAGGTCGGCCTCACAGGTGAGTGGGCCCAGAAGCCCATCAGCCTCTATGGGCGCAACTCCGCCTCGGGTACCTACGGCTTCTTCAAAGAGCACGTGATGAAGAACGGCGACTACAAGGACACCGTCAAGGAGCAGCCGGGCTCGGCGGCGGTGGTGCAGGGAGTGACGGTTGACCGCTTCGCCGCCGGATACAGCGGGATCGGCTATGCCACCGCCGGGGTGCGGGCCGTGCCGCTCAGCGAGAAGGACGGCGGCAAGTGTGTGGAGGCCACCGCCGACAACTCGTACTCCGGGGCCTATCCCATGGCCCGCTTCCTCTTCGTCTACATCAACAAGGCCCCCGGTAAGGCGCTCGATCCGCTGACCCGGGAATTCGTCAAGGTGATCGTCTCCCGGGAGGGGCAGGAGGGCGTCATCAAGGACGGCTACTTCCCGATCCCCGCCTCGATCGCGAAGGAAGAGCTGGCGAAGATCCAGTAACGTGGCCATCAACACCGACACCTTCACGGCGGGCGGGCCGGCATCCCCGGCCCGCCCGCTTGTCGTCAGCCGCGCCCGCACGGAGCGCCGCATCCTGGCCGACCGCTGGGCGTCGCGGCTCGTGGTTGTGGGCGGCATCGTCATCATCGCGTGCATCCTCGCCATCCTTTTCGTCATCGCCGCCGAAGTCTTTCCGCTGTTCAAGCCGGCCACCGCGACCTTCGCCGGCAGTTACGCCGCCTCGACCGCCGGCGCCGGTCCGACCGCCGGAGACGCCGTCGGGGTGGACGAGTACCGGGAGATCGCCTACACGATCACGGGACCCGGCAGCCTCGAGTTCGTCTCGCTCAAAGGGGGGGCGACTCCTCCGCCCGCCGTGGTGCCGGGCCTGAATGGCGCCACCGTCGCTTCGGTGGTCACCCTCGACAAGACGCGGCTTCTCGTTGGCACCTCGGACGGGCGGGCGATACCCCTCGACATGAGGTTCGATGTCACGTTCAAGGATGGCAAGCGTGCGGTAGTTCCGGCTCCCGCCTTCGGACCGGCCGTGGTCCTCGACCCGGAGAAGAACCGCGCGGTGCGCCGGCTTGCCTCGGGGGGCGCGGATGCGGGCGGGTTGACGGTCGCCCAGGTTGGACCCGCCGACCTCATCGTCCAGAGCGTCATCGAGAAGAAGGCGCTCATCGGTGGGACGCGCCGCGAGGAGTCGATCCAGGCGTTCACGCCCGAGGTCTCGGGGGAGATCACGGCCCTGCGTCTGGACGGACGCGGCGAGGACCTCTTCATCGGTACCAGCCAGGGGAAGGTGCTCCGCTACGACATGAGGGATGCCGCGGGGCCCAGGCTCATCGAGACGGCGGCCGTCACCACCAAGCCGGGCGCGTCCGTCACCGCCCTCGGATTCCTCCTGGGAGACCGAACGCTGACGGTCGGCGACGAGCAGGGCGGAGTCTCCACGTGGCAGGTGGTGTCGCCGCCCGGCGGCGGCGAGAAGCGGCTCACGCGGATCTACGAGTTCGCGCCTCACGCCGGGGCGGTGGTCGCCATGACGGCCTCGAAGCGGGACAAGAGCTTTGCCACCGCCGACGGGACGGGTCATGTCCACATCTCGTATGGCACGTCCGGGAAGACCCTCCTGCGCGTCAAGAGCGATGCGCCGGGACTCGCGGCCCTGACCTTCGCCCCCAAGAACGATGCGGTGCTGGCCGCGGACGGCAAGGGGAAGCTCGCGCAGTGGACGGTGGACAACCCACATCCCGAAATCACGCTGAAGACGCTGTTCGGCAAGGTCTGGTACGAGGGCTACTCGCAGCCCGCCTGGGTGTGGCAGTCCACGGGCGGCACGGACGACTTCGAGTCCAAGATGAGCTTGACCCCGCTCATCTTCGGCACCCTCAAGGGCACGCTGTACGCGCTTCTCTTCGCGGTGCCCATGGCGCTCCTGGCCGCGCTCTATGTCAGCGAGTTCATGCATCCGTCGGTGAAGGCCTACGTCAAGCCCGTTGTCGAGATCATGGCCGCCCTCCCGAGCGTGGTCCTGGGATTCCTGGCCGGTCTCTGGCTGGCGCCCGTTCTCGAGCCCATCGTGCCTGGCCTCTTTCTGATGCCCCTCGTGCTGCCGGTCGCGATCCTGGCCGCCTATTGCCTGTGGCGACTCGTTCCTCTGCGCGTCCGCGGCCGCTTCAAGACAGGAACAGAGGCCTTTCTCCTGATCCCGGTCGTCCTCGGCGGCGTGTGGCTTGCCCTGGCGGCGGGCGGTCTCGTCGAGACCGTCCTCATGCAGGGCAACTACCGCGGCTGGGTCCTCTCGGCGCTCGGCCTCACCTATGACCAGCGCAACTCCCTCGTCGTCGGGGTGGCCATGGGCTTCGCGGTCATCCCAATCATCTTCACCATCGCCGAAGACTCGCTGGCGAACGTGCCCGGCCACCTCCGGGCGGGATCGCTGGCCCTCGGGGCAACCCGCTGGCAGACGGCGCTCAGGATCGTGCTCCCCACCGGCAGCCCCGGCATCTTTTCCGCGATCATGATCGGACTGGGCCGGGCCGTGGGCGAGACCATGATCGTCCTGATGGCGACCGGCAACACGCCGATCATGGACTGGAACATGTTCAGCGGGTTTCGCGCCATGTCCGCCAATATCGCCGTCGAGCTGCCCGAGGCGCCGGACGGCGGAACCCTCTACCGCGTGCTCTTTCTCTCGGCCTTCCTTCTCTTCTGCATGACCTTCGTGTTGAACACGGCGGCGGAGATGGTCCGGCTCAAGCTCAGAAAGAAGTACCGCTACCTATGAGCGTGCGACACAAGGGATTCTGGAGCGGCGGAGAGCCCTTTGTCTGGCTGACGGGCGGGGCGCTCACGCTTGCCCTCCTGCTGGTCGTGGGTCTCATCTCGCTCATCGTCTACAACGGCATGGGCTTCTTCTGGCCCAAGGCTGTCGTCCGCGTGACGCTGTCCGACGGCACGGTGATGACCGGGCAGCTCGTGGACCGCGAGCCCGTGCCGGGCAAGCGAAACGAGCACCGCATCAAGCTGAAGGTCGCCAACCGAGACCTCTACGGGGCCGATTTCCAGTGGGTGGACGAAGCCCAGGTCGCCAAGCGTGAATACCCCGCGGACGTGGCCGTCGTCGAGCGGACCGAATGGGGCCTCCTCATCGGGACGATCAAGGAGATGCGAGACGGAGGCACAGTGGTCGCGGTCGCCCCGACCGCCTGGGTCGAGGTCCAGAAGCGGCTGGGCCAGAGTGACCGCGCGCGCCGAGAAATCCGGGGCATCGAGAAGGACGAGATCGGCGCGATCAACGCGCGCCAGGAGGCGATCCGCCTCAAGCTCAAGGGGCTCGAGCTCAAGGGCATCACGTCGGGATCCGCGATCGAGGCGCTGCAGAAGCAGCTCGCGCCGCTCCAGGAGCAGTATCAGGCTCAGACGGCACGCCTGGCCGCGCTGCGGAAGAGCCAGACGGAGACCATGGTGGTGACGGCGGACGGAGGCAAGGCCAAGGAGCTGCCGCTGGCCCAGGTGCTCGACGTCCGCTTCCCGAACACCATGGGGCTCCTCGCCAAGACGGGCTACTACCTCGGCCATCTCTGGGAGTTCGTCGCCGGCGAGCCCCGGGAGGCCAACACCGAAGGCGGCGTGTTCCCCGCGATCTTCGGCACCGTCCTCATGGTCATCCTCATGAGCATCGTGGTCACGCCTCTCGGAGTGCTCGCGGCCTTCTACCTGCGCGAGTATGCTCGGCAGGGCCCCTTCGTCTCCGTCGTGCGCATCGCCGTCAACAACCTCGCGGGTGTGCCCTCCATCGTGTTCGGCGTGTTCGGCCTCGGCTTCTTCATCTACGGCGTCGGAGGCTTCATCGATCGCCTCTTCTTCGCCGAGGCGCTACCCACGCCGACCTTCGGCACGGGCGGGATACTCTGGGCCTCGCTGACCCTGGCCCTTCTGACCGTGCCTGTGGTCATCGTGGCCACGGAGGAAGGGCTCGCGGCGATCCCGGGCGGGATGCGTGAAGCCTCGCTGGCGCTCTCCGCGACCAAGCTCGAAACCACCCTCCGGGTCGTCCTTCCCGCCGTGATGCCCTCCATCCTGACCGGGCTCATCCTGGCCATGGCCCGTGCCGCGGGCGAGGTGGCGCCCCTCATGATCACCGGCGTGGTCAAGCTCGCGCCGTCGTTGCCCATCGACGGGCAGTGGCCCTTCCTGCACTTCGAGCGCAAGTTCATGCACCTGGGCTTCCAGATCTACGACACGGGCTTCCAGTCACCGAACGTGGATGCGGCGCGCCCCATGGTGTTCGCGACCACGCTGTTGCTCCTGGCCATCGTCGTGTTCTTGAATCTGTTCGCCATCGCCACGCGCAATCGACTTCGCCGGAAATACGCGACGTCCGCCGTCTAGAATGAGAAGATAAGGAGGCTGTCATGCCAGGATCTGTCAGCGTCACCGCGAGCCTTCATGGTCCGAGCACCCACGGGGCCGTGATGGAGACCGCGATGGTGGAGATCGAGCAGGTCAACCTCTGGTATGGGCCGAAGCAGGCGCTCAAGAACGTCACCATGTCCATGCCCAAGCACCGGATCACGGCCTATATCGGCCCTTCCGGCTGCGGCAAGTCCACGCTGCTCCGCTGTCTCAACCGGATGAACGATCTGGTGGACGGGGTCAAGATCACCGGGAGCATTCGGATCGGGGGCACGGACATCTATGACGCGAGCCAGGACGTGACGGACCTGCGCAAGCGCGTGGGCATGGTCTTCCAGAAGTCGAATCCCTTCCCGAAGTCCATCTTCGAGAACGTCGCCTATGGTCCGCGCATCCTGGGCGTTCACAACCGGGCGGACCTCGAGGCTCTCGTGGAGCGGAGCCTGCGGGGCGCCGCCCTCTGGGACGAGGTCCACGACCGTTTGCACGAGTCCGCCCTCGGGCTGTCGGGCGGCCAGCAGCAGCGCCTCTGCATCGCCCGCGCCATCGCCGTGGAGCCCGACGTGCTCCTCATGGACGAGCCCTGCTCGGCCCTCGATCCCATCGCCACCGCCAAGATCGAAGAGCTGATGCTCGAGCTCAAGAACAGCTACACCATCGTGATCGTCACCCACAACATGCAGCAGACGGCGCGGGTGAGCGACTACACGGGTTTCATGCTGCTGGGCGAGCTGGTGGAGTTCGGGGTGACCCGCGAGCTCTTCACCAACCCCAAGAACAAGAAGACGGAAGACTACATCACCGGCCGGTTCGGCTAGACGCGAGCCCGGAGACCGCCATGCAAAGGCACTTCCACGAAGAGCTGGAGGCTCTCAAGCAGACGCTGCTCGCCATGGGTGGGCTGGTCGAGGACCAGATCCGCCGCGTGATGCGCGCCTTGCTCGAACGGGACGACGTCCTCGCCCAGGAGGTGATCGACCGGGACCAGCAGGTCAACGCCTACGACGTCGAGGTGGACGAGACCTGCGTCAGCCTCCTCGCCCTGCATCAGCCCGCGGCGGGAGATCTTCGCTTCATCACCACGGCCATGAAGATCGTGACCGACCTCGAGCGGATCGGCGACCAGGCCGTCAACATCGCCCAGCGCGTGCTCGAGCTGAACCGGGAGCCCCAGCTCAAGCCCTATATCGACCTGCCCCGCATGGCCGAGAAGGCCCAGCACATGGTCAAGGAGAGCCTGGACGCCTTCGTGGCGCGGGACACCGAGCTCGCCCGCAAGGTGTGCGCCGAGGACGCCGATGTCGATGCCCTCAAGGAGCAGCTCTTCCGGGAGCTCCTGACCTTCATGATGGAAGACCCCAAGACCATCCCCCGCGCCATCCGGCTCATCCTCATCTCGCGCTTCATGGAGCGCGTGGCCGACCACGCGACCAATATCGCGGAAATGGTCATTTACCTCGTCGACGCGAAGATGGTGCGGCATACCCTCGCTTGAGAGCGTGAGGTGTATGCTGGACCTGTGAGCAGAGAGAAGCGCTACCAGCTCCAGGATGAGCAAGCCAATCGCCAGATCGCCGCCCTTCTCGAGGGCCTCCGGGTGCCCGCAGACACCCGGCGCTTCCATGACGAGATGCTGACCACCGTCCTCAAGACCTTCGAGGACAGGGCGCCGGTCGCCGACCTCAAGATCGCCAGCGCCGCGCTGAAAGAGCTCCGCTACGGCTTCAAGGTCTTCGCTCCCTATCGCGAGACACCGAAGGTGACGGTCTTCGGCTCGGCGCGCACGCCCGCCGACCATCCCGTCTCCGTGCAGGCGCGCTCCTTCGGCCGGCGCATGGCCGACCACGGCTGGATGGTCATCACGGGGGCAGGCAGTGGGGTCATGGGCGCCGCCCAGGAGGGAGCGGGGCGCGAGCGGTCGTTCGGCATGAACATCCGTCTGCCATTCGAGCAGGACGCCAACCCGTGGATCGCCGACGATCCGAAGCTCATATCGTTCAAGTATTTCTTCACCCGCAAGCTTTTCCTCGTCCGCGAGGCTTGGGCGATGGCCTTCTTTCCCGGAGGCTTCGGCACGGGCGACGAGGCCTTCGAGGCGCTGACCCTCATCCAGACGGGCAAGTCGGAGCTGGTGCCCGTGGTGCTCGTCGATGCCCCCGGCGGCCGGTTCTGGCGGCGCTGGATGGAGTTCGTCCAGGAGCAGATGGCCGACCAGGGGATGGTCTCGGGGGAGGACCTATCGCTCTTCCGCGTCACGGACAGCGCGGAGGAGGCGGCGGGGGAGATCGAGCGCTTCTACCGGGTCTTTCACTCGCACCGCTACGTGGGCGACAGCTTCGCCATCCGCCTGCGTCGACCTCTCGCCCCCGCGATCGTCGCCGAGATCTCGCTCCGCTTCTCCGACATCTTGAAGGGGCCGGCCGAGCAGGTACCCGGCCCGCTCCCCGGCGAGCGCGGAGAGTTTCCCGACCTCCCGCGCCTCGTGCTTCCCTTCAACCGGAGCGGGTTCTCTCGCCTCCGTCAGCTCGTCGACTTCGTCAACGCGAGCTAGCCACCTGACCGGAGAACGCGATGAGGAGCTCGCGGTCACGCGGGTAGGTGAGGAGCTGCGCGGCGTCCTCGAGAGAGAGCCAGCGGACCTCGTCCACCTCGTTGCGGGGCTCGGCCACGCCTTCGCCGGGATCCATCATCCAGTAGCGGACGATCTTGAGCCGGCCCTTGCCGTCCCGGTGAGAGGTGGTGGCGAGCTCTCGGCCCAGCAGGCAGCGCAGCGCCGTCTCTTCCTCGACCTCGCGTAGCGCGCACGCTTCGTGCGTTTCCCCCGCCTCCAGCTTTCCCTTGGGGAAGGTCCAGTCCTGTCGACGCGGCCGATGGATGAGGAGCACCTCGAAGTGACCTCGTTTGCTCTGGCGGGAGATGACTCCACCCGCCGCGTGGACGACGCCCCGGCTACTCATGCCATCAGTATGCGACACCGGACAGGCTCCTCCCTAGCCTTCCGGCGGCGTCACCGTTTCTTCGCAGAGCCGAAAGGCTACGGTAACCGCCACACGTTAGGCTGTCGCGCGTGGAGGGACCATGACCACCGACGAGCTCTTGCGCGATCTGCGAACTTCACGGGCCGACTTGGCGCGCCTGATCGAAACGGTGATGCGTGACCGGCTCCCGTACATCATCATCCCCACCCAGGCCGTGCAGGCATGGAGAGAGGAAGATCCGCATCGCTGGGCGGAAACCGCGGGATGGTTGGCCGCCCACAACGTGGCCCTCGTTCAGGTATGAGCCGGAGCGCTCTCCTGCCCTTGTACGCTCATTCCGTCGTCCAGGCCTTGTCTCCGCGGCGCTTGAGCTTCGGCCACTGCTCGAAGAAGTCCGTCTGGGCCGCGTGACGACGGGCCCGCTGCCGGGTGACGAGCTTCCGGGCGAGCAATCGCTCGGGGCGGTCGCCGTCGCGACCGACAAGAGCGCGGAGGCGCCCTTCGGCCACGGCGGCATCCTGGTGCTCTCCCAGGATGTCCTGGACCTTCTTGGCCCGGGCCACGAATTGCTTGGCGGGCCGGCCGACCAGGGTCTGCGCGAGCTCCGCCGCGTAGCGAGCCCGCTTGACCTTGATCCGCACCGCATGCAGGTCATCATTGCTCGGGGCCTCGGGCAGGGCCTTGACCGCTTTGCGAAGCTTCCTGAACTGGCCCGCAGCGATGGCGGGCAGGGAGAGCTTTGCCGTCACCACCCGCGGATACTCGACGGCGTTGTCGAGGCGATCCAGGAGCTTGAGATAGCGCGGCCCGTCGAGGGCAGCGTGGAGATTGACTCTCGCACGGACCCGCTCAGCGTCCAGGCGATCGAGGAGCGCCCGGCCCTCGGCGCGTCCGGCTGACTTCAGCGAAGATAGCTCGGCGCGAAGGTGTTGCCGGAAGACATCGAGATCCCGTAGATCGCCGAGCAGGGTGCCGAGCCAGTCGAGCTCGGCCCGGAGCCCGCCGAGCCACCCGGGATCGAACATCTCTCGGACTGCGCCCAGAATGGCTCGCAGTCGTCGGACCGCCGTGCGCATCTTGTGGAGGTGTTCGGGATCAGTCCCTGCTCTCGTGCCCCGCTCGTGCGCTCGGATCGCCTCCACCTGCTCGAGCATGAGGGCCAGGATGCGGTCACGGGCCGGGCTGGTGGCCGCGACGCTCCCGCTCTTATGGGAGTGAGCCTGTTTCATGCTAATCCGCTTCCGGTCGCTCCTCGGTGAGCTGGCACTCGGTGCAGACCCAGGTCCGCACGGGGGTCACCGTTTTCAGGTCCCGCCGTAGGGTCCAGGGAAAGAAGGCCCGCGCGCCGCAGCGTGGGCAGGGCTCCACCTTCTGCCCTGGCTGAACCGAGGACGGCAGCCAGGGGATCTTGGGCGTCATCGGGGGCATTCTACCGTAAGATGTCGCGGTGCCGACGGCGTACGTCGTCCTCATTCTCGCCAACGTCGTCTACGGCTCGAGCTATGCCGTCAGCCGCGTGGTGCTCGAGCACATGGGGCCGGCCACGCTCTCGTTCTGCCGCCTCGCCATCGGCTCCCTCGTTCTCGTGCCGCTTGCCCTCGCCCAGCGCCGAGAGGACCGGCCGCTCTCCCGGAGCGACCGGTGGAGTATCTTCTGGATGGGGCTCTCCGGCTTCGCGGCGGCCTTCGCCTTCGGCAACTGGGGCCTCCGCCTGTCGACCGCCACCAACGCCGCCCTCCTCATCACGGTGGAGCCTGTGTCCCTCATCCTGCTCTCGCCCCTGGTGCTGGGCGAGCGCCTCACGCGCCGTGAAGGGGTGGGCGCCCTCCTCACCGTGGTCGGCGCCACCGTGGTGGTGCTGAACGGAATCCCGGGGGCGACCGTGGCCATCGCCCCGCACTGGCGCGGCGACCTGCTCCTCGTCCTCTCGGGAGCCGCTTATGCCGGCTACTCGCTCTTCGGCCGCGACGTGCTGGCGCGACACCGGGCCGTGCCGGTCACGGCCTGGTCCATCCTGTGGGGGCTGGTGGTCATGGCGCCCTTCACCGTGGCGGAATGGGTGGCGGGGGAGCGGCCGGAATGGACGCAGGCGGTCATCATCGGCACGCTCTACCTGGGCATCGTGATCACCGCGCTGGGGTACCTGATATGGAACTGGGGGCTGGAGCGGGTGGAAGCCCCGCGCCTCGCCATCTTCGTGAACATCCAGCCCCTCTCCGGTGCCCTGCTGGGCGTGCTGGCGCTCCGGGAGACGCTCACCATTTATACGGTCGCGGGCGGTGTCCTGATCCTGATCGGCGTCCACACGACCCTCCTGGCCAAGCGAGCCCAGAGGGGCTCCATAGGCTAGAATAAGCGCCATGAGACGCATCCGCGTGGGGCTGGCGCAGATCAATCCGACGGTCGGCGCCATCGAGGCCAATGCGCGGCTCGTCCTGGACTGGATGGAGCGCGCCCGCGCGGCGGGCTGCGACCTCGTGGCCTTCCCCGAGCTCGCCCTCACGGGCTACCCTCCCGAGGACCTGCTCTTCAAGACGGCGTTCATCGAGGCCAACCTGAGGGCGCTGGCGGACGTGGCCCGCCAGAGCCGGGGCATCACGGCGGTGGTCGGGTATGTCGACAAGCGTGATGACATCTTCAATGCCGCGGCCGTTCTCCACGACGGCGCGCAGGTGGGCACGTACCACAAGCAGTACCTGCCCAACTACGGCGTCTTCGACGAGAACCGCTACTTCCAGTCCGGCACGGAGGCGCCCGTGTTTGCCGTGGGCGACACGGTGCTCGCGGCCAACATCTGCGAGGACATCTGGTATCCCACGGGGCCCACCACCCTGCAGGCCCTGGCGGGGGCCGAGCTCGTGGTGACGATCAACGCCTCGCCCTACCACGCGGGCAAGGCCCAGTTCCGCGAGAAGATGCTGGCCACGCGGGCCGCCGACGATCTCGTCTGCCTGGCCTTCGTCAACACGGTGGGCGGCCAGGACGAGCTCGTCTTCGACGGGCAGTCCTTCATCTTCAACGAGAAGGGCGAGCGGATCGCGCGCGGCCGGGCCTTCGAGGAAGACCTCGTGGTGGCCGACCTCGATCTCGACGAGATCTTCCGCGCGCGCCTGCACGACTCCCGCCGGCGCAAGGAGAAGCTCCGCGCGGCAGAGCCCACGCGCATTTCCCTGCCCTCGCTGCCCCTCCGCGAGAAGCCCAAGCCGCCCGCCCACGAGATCCAGGCCCTGGAGCCCGTCGAGGAGATCTATCAGGCCCTCGTCCTCGGCACACGTGACTACGTCACCAAGATCGGCTACAAGCACGTGGTCATCGGGTTGAGCGGCGGGATCGACTCCGCCCTCGTGGCGGCCATCGCGGTGGACGCCCTCGGGGCCGCGAACGTCACGGGCGTGACCATGCCCTCGCCCTTCTCGTCGCTGGGGACGCGGCGGGACGCCGCGCGGCTGGCCAAGAACCTCGGGATCGACATGCTCCGCGTGCCCATCACGGGCGTGCTCAAGGCGTACAAGCGCGCCCTGGCCGCGGCCTTCAAGGGACTCAAGGAAGACGTGACGGAAGAGAACCTCCAGGCGCGCATCCGGGGCAACTACCTGATGGCGCTCTCGAACAAGTTCGGCTGGCTCGTGCTCAATACCGGCAACAAGAGCGAGATCGCCGTCGGATACACCACGCTCTACGGCGACATGGCGGGGGGCTTCGCGGTCATCAAGGACTGCCCGAAGACGCTCGTCTACAAGCTGAGCGAGCACGCCAACGCGCGGGCGCGGCGCGAGCTGATCCCGGAGACGGTCTTCACGCGGCCGCCCTCGGCCGAGCTGCGCCCGGACCAGACGGACCAGGACACCCTGCCGCCATACGCCGAGCTGGACGCCATCCTGGAATGTTACGTCGAGGGGGACCAGGGCGTGGCCGACATCGTGGCGCGCGGCTTCGACGCGCAGACGGTCAAGCGGGTGATCGCCATGGTCGACCGCAACGAGTACAAGCGGCGGCAGGGGGCCATCGGCATCAAGATCACCCCCCGCGCCTTCGGCAAAGACTGGCGCCTCCCCATCGTCAACAAGTTCCGCGAGTAGCTCTTTCGTCGATTGGCGGGAGGGGCCGGGGGGCACCCTCACTAGACCACGCTGACCCGCATCCCGCTTCGTCCTCTCATAAGGGGCCACGAGACTCTGGTCTTCCGCTTCGGCAACGCGCAGGAGATACGGGTCTAGCGAGGGTGCCCCCCGGCCCCGCTCCGCGTATCAGCGGGAGGCTAGTTGGTAGAAAGTGCGTCGAGCGATTGCAGCTGGGCGAGGCGGCGGTAGATGCCGTCCTCGCGCGTCATCAGCTGGTCGTGGGTGCCCACCTCCGTGAGACGGCCGTCGTGGACGACGACCACGCGGTCCGCATGCTTCACCGTGGCCAGACGGTGCGCGATCACGAGCACCGTGCGGTTCTTCATCAGCTCGCCGAGCGCCTGCTGCACGAGAAACTCGCTCTCCGCATCCAGGTCCGAGGTTGCCTCGTCCAGGATGAGGACGGGTGGGTCCTTGAGGAAGGCCCGCGCGATGGCAATGCGCTGACGCTGGCCGCCCGAGAGCTTGACGCCCCGCTCGCCCACGGGCGTCCCGTAGCCTTGGGGGAGCGCGGCGATGAAGTCGTGGGCCTGGGCCAGGCGCGCGGCGTGCTCGATCTGCGCCTGGGTCGCTCCCGGCCGGCCGTACCCGATGTTGTAGGCGATGGTGTCGGCGAAGAGAAAGGTCTCCTGGGTGACGATGCCCATGAGGGCGCGCAGGGAGGCGACGGAGACGTCGCGAACGTCCCGCCCGTCCAGCGTGATCCGGCCGGACTTGACGTCGTGAAAGCGCGGCACCAGATCCATGAGGGTCGTCTTGCCCGCCCCGGACATGCCGACGAAGGCGACCATCTCTCCCTTCCTCACGGTCAGGGTGATGTCGCTGAGGACGTCGTCCTCTGATTCCGGATACCGGAAGGACACGGCTTCGAAGCCGATCCGGTCGCGGAAGTCCTGGAGGGTGACCGCGCCCGCCTTGTCGCTGATGGTGGGTGGGGTATCCAGGATGTCGAAGACGCGCTCCACGGACGAGATCGACTGCTGGATCGTGTTCATCATGCGCCCGAGCTGTCGCACGGGACCGTAGAGGAGGATGACCGCGGTCGTGAACGAGAAGAATTCGCCGGGGGTGAGCGCCCCGCTGATCACCCGGTAGCCGCCGTACCAGATGGCGCCCATGATGCCGATGGCTCCCAGGATCTCCATGAGGGGCTCGGCCAGCTCGTCCACGCGGTGGTCCTTGAGGGCGAGCCGCATGAGGCGGTCATTGACCCCGTCGAACCGCTCCTGCTGGAGCCGCTCGCGCCCGAAGGCCTTGACGATCTTGTTCCCCGTGAACGCCTCCTGGAGCACGACGTTCAGCTCGCTTATCTTCTCCTGCGAGCGCTTGCCGATCTTGTAGAGCTTGCGCCCGAGCGTGCGGAACAGCACGCCCACCGCGGGAAAGATGGTTACCGCGATGAGGGCGAGCACCCACTCCCGCATGAACATGACGGTGAGGAGGGCGAGGACGGTCCCCATCTGACGCACGGCCATGACGAGAACGGTCGACGACAGGCGGGCAAGGCGATTGACGTCGTTGACCACCCGGGTCATCAGCTCGGCAGAGTGCACCTGGGCGTAGAAGGAGAGCGACATGCCCTGGATATGGCTGTAGAGCTCTCGCCTGATCCGCGCGATCACGCGCTCTCCGACGGCGGCCATGAGGTAGGACTGCCCGTAGCGGGCAAAGCCCTTGACGAGGTAGGCGCCGAGGAGGATGAGGGGGAGGACCTTGAGCATGAACAGGTCGCGCTTGAGGAAGATGTCGTCCATGGCCGGCTTGACCAGCCAGGCGATGAAGCCTTCCGAGGACGAGACGGCCAGCGCCATGGCGCCGCCCGCGACCAGCCACGGCCAGTAGGGCCTGAGGTATGGCCAGAGCCTCAGGAGCAGGCGATACCTGGGCTTCGAAGCCATCAATGGGGACGCTTGGTGGGGGGACGCTTGGCGGCGAGCAAGCGGCGGTAGAGCGCCTCGGTGCGGTCGATCTTGGCCGTCACGGAGAACTCCGCCTCGACGCGCTTGGCGCCCATGCGGGCCATGGCCTTGGCCTTCTCGGGGTCCTCGATCATGCGGAGGATGACGCGGGCGAGGGCCGCGATGTCGCGCGGGGGAAAGAGGTAGCCCGTGTGCTCGTCGGTGATGAGCTCGGGATTGCCCTCGAGGTCGGTTCCGATGACGGGCGTCTCCACGGCCAGGGCCTCGCGGAGCGTGCCCGTGATGCCGAGGCCGGCATAGGAAGCGTCCACGCAGACATCGCTTGCGGCCAGGATCTCGGGAATGTCCTCACGGTAGAGGAACACGAGCACCTTCTCGGCGAGCCCCCGTGCCGCCGCCTTCTCCATGATGATCCTGGCCTTGGCCTCGTTGGCGCCCACGAAGAGCAGGCGGGCATGCGGCACCCGCGCCGCCACCGTCTTCATGGCGTCGAGGGTATCGTCATTGCCCTTCCAGCTCCGGATGCCGATCTGCGTGATCAGGTAGTGCTCGGGGCCGAGCGCGAGCTCACCACGCACGCGGAGGCGGTCCACGCCTGGGTGAAAGCGTCGCATGTCCGTCCCCGAGTAGATGACGTGGATCTTCTCCGCGGGGACGCCCTGAGCCACGAGCCCCCGCTTGATCGACTCCGACACCGCCACCACCGCCGTCACGCGCCTCGTGGTGTAGCCGAGCCTGTTGAAGGGGTCGAGAGGGAAGCTGACGCCGCGGTTCAGGATGAGGACGGGGATCTTCGTGAACAGCCCCGCCATGAGGGCGAGGGTGCGCGCCTTGCCCTTCTGCGCGTGCACGACCTGGATCCGGTGCTTGCGGATGATGCGCACGAGGCCGGGGATGGACTTGACGTCGACCTCGGAGCGCATGGGCAGGGAATGGTAAGGGAGACGGGCTTCCGCGCACTTCTCCACCCAGCCCTCGCCGGGCCGTGTGGTGACGACGACGTGGTGCCCGCGCTCCTGGAGCCCGCGGGCCAGCTCGAGGAGCTGCACGGCCGCTCCCGTGAAGTAGTCGCTCTTCGGATAGAGCTGGAGGATGCGGAGCGACTCGTTCACTTCCTGAAGAATGCCTTGACCCCCGCGACGACTTCGTCGATCTCGGCTTCCGTGTGGCCGGCCGAGATGGGCAGGGTCAGGATCTCCTTGACGATGCGATCCGTGTGCTCGAGCGGGGGCGCCTTGAGATGCTCCACCGCGGGCTGACGGTGACAGGCCACCGGGTAGTGGATGCCCGTGGCCACGCCCTTGTCCTTGAGGAAGGCGGCGAGCTGGTCGCGCTGCGGGGTGCGCACGACGTAGAGATGGTAGACGTGACGGGCCCCGCGCGTCTCGGCGGGCAAGACCAGGGGCAGACCGGCGAGCCCCGCCGTGTAGCGGGCGGCCAGCTTGCGCCGGTGGTCGTTCATGGCGTCGAGCCGGCGCAGGAACACGCGCCCCACCGCGGCCTGGATGTCGTTGAAGCGCAGGTTGAACCCGATCTCGACGTGGATGTCCTTGCTCTGCCTGCCGTGGTCGCGGAGACGCCGACAGCGGGCGGCCACCTCGTCGTCGTCCGTCACGAGGAGACCGCCGTCGCCCATGACGGTCAGGTTCTTGGACGGGTAGAAGGAGAAGGCCCCCGCCCGCCCGAAGCTGCCCACCTTCTTGCCCTGCCAGGTGGAGCCATGGGCCTGGGCGCAGTCTTCCAGGAGCCAGAGCTTGTGCTTGGCGCACAGCTCCTGGACGGCGGCGAGATTGGCGGGATGCCCGTAGAGGTGAACAGGGATGAAGCCGACGGTGCGCGGCGTCACCTTGGCCGCGGCATCCTTCACGTCCACCGTGTACGTCTCGTCGATGTCCACGAAGACCGGTGTCACCCCGGCGAAGCAGATGGCCTCGACGGTGGGGAAGGCGGTGTGCGAGGGCACGAGGACCTCGTCGCCGGCCTTCGCCCCGAAGGCCTTGATCACCATCCACAGCGCGGCGGTGGCGTTCGTGGTGAGCACCGCGTGCGTGGCGCCGTTGTAGGCGGCGAACTCCCTCTCGAACGCCTTGCACTCCGGGCCCAGGATGTACTGACCGGACTCGACGGCAGCGATGACGGCAGCCTTGAGCTCGTCATCGACGGGTGGACGTGAGAGCGGGATGGTCATGAAAAACGCCTCCTAGTGGTGGACGTGGCGGTACTTGCCGCGATAGTAGAGCAGCGGGTGGAGGCCGCCATCGCCTCGAGCGTCGGCCGCCTCGACGCGGCCCACGAAGATCGTGTGATCTCCGGCGGGATAGGCGTGGACGATCGTGCACTCGAGCTCGGCGAGAGAATCCTTGAGGACGGGCACGCCGAGCGAGCCCATGCGATAGCCCACGCCCTCGAACTTCTCCGCGGCATGCGCGACGGGCTTGGTCGCGAAGCGGGTCGAGATCGATTCCTGGTCGTGGGCGAGGATGTTGACGGCGAAGCGTGTGCCGTCGGCGAGGGCTCGATAGCTCTGCGCGTCATGGGCGACGCACACGAGGATCAAGGGCGGGTTGAGGGATACCGAGGTGAAGGCGCTGGCCGTGAGACCGGTGGGGCGGCCGTCGGCATCCACCGTGGTGATGATAGTCACGCCCGAGCAGAAGTGACCGAGGACACGCCGGAACTCATCCGCTCCAATCACGCGATCTTTGTACCAGTTCCGATCAAATTTTTCAAGTTCTCCGGCACTTTGGCCGGCACTCGAGCGCCGAGCTTCCTTGACGGCTTCGAGTCGCGGACCCTATACTGCGGGCAGAAATAGCCGACCCACCCAGAGGAGACCCACACCGTCATGCCAGAGATGCACAAGCCCGGAGCCCCGGGAGGAGAATTCATTCCCGAGGTCAAGCACACGGTGGCCGTGTCATCGGGCAAGGGCGGCGTGGGCAAATCGACGGTCGCCGTCAACCTCGCCCTCGCCCTCAAGCAGCGCGGGCACGAGGTCGGCCTCGTGGACGTGGACATCTACGGCCCGGACGTGCCGCTCATGATGGGGGCAAGAGGGCGTCCGGGGATGTTCGAGAATCGGATCATTCCCGTGGAGGCCCACGGCATCAAGATCATGTCCATCGGCCTCCTCGTGGCCGAGCGGGAGGCTCTCGTGTGGCGCGGCCCGATGATCCACTCGGCCGTGCAGCAATTCCTTCGCGACGTGCTCTGGGGCCCTCTCGACTATCTCGTCTTCGACATGCCGCCGGGCACGGGGGACGCTCAGCTCTCCCTCTCCCAGGTCATTCCCCTCGGCGGCGTGGTCATGGTCACCACGCCCCAGGACGTGGCCCTGCTCGACGTGCGCAAGGCGCTCGCCATGTTCAGGAAGCTCAACGTGCCCATCCTGGGCATCGTGGAGAACATGAGCTACTTCGTGGCCCCCGACACGGGCGCGAGGTACGCCATCTTCGGCGAGGGCGGCGGCGAGAAGGTCGCGGGAGAGTTCGACGTTCCCCTTCTCGCGCGCATCCCCCTCGAGATGGACACGCGCAAGGGCGGCGACGAGGGCGTGCCCATCGCGGTCGGCCAGCCGGACTCGGCCCAGGCCAGGGCGTTCCGCGGCCTCGCCGAGGGCGTGGTCGAGCGGCTCGACAGCCTGTCGGCCCTCAAGCTCCCCACCATCGGGTGAGGCGCAGGGTCCGGTGGGCCAGATCTTCGTTCCGATCTTTCCGCTGCCCGATCTGACGTTCTTTCCGCACACCATGCTTCCCCTGCACATCTTCGAGGGGCGCTATCGCGCCATGGTCACGGACTGTCTCGCGCGCGACAAGCGCATGGCCGTGGTCGGCCTCAAGCCGGGCTTCGAGGACTCCTACGAGGGCAAGCCGCCCGTCTACGCTGTCGCCGGGGTCGGCCGCATCCTGCGCTGGGATCGGCTGGCCAACGGCCGCTACAACATTCTCCTCAAGGGCGAGGCGCGCGTGCGCATCGCTACCGCGTGGTCGCCGCGACGCCGCTCGAAGAGACGGGCGCCGAGAGCCCGGCCGTGGCGGAGCTGGTGGCGCGAGTGACGGGACGGTGCCTGGGCATTCTCAAGGCCGTGAAGCGGCCGACCGCCGAGATGGAGGCGGCGCTCCGAGACGTGGCGGCGGGCATGCTCTGCGACCAGGTCGCCTCCGCAGTGGTGCCCGACCCTGCCGTGCGCCAGCGGCTGCTCGAGGAGCTCGACATCGAGCAACGGCTCGGGATGCTCGCGACGGCCCTCGACGACCTCTACACCCAGCTCACGGGTGATCGATGATCAAGCGTCTCGCCGCCCTCCTCCTCCTCATAATGCTGCTGGCGCCGGCCGCTGCCGCCGACTCGCCCTGGGGCTGGCTTGGCATACGCATCCGGGACCTGTCGGAGCAGGAGATGGACGAGATCTCCAAGAAGTACGGACTCCGCGAGGGCTTCGGCGTCTACGTCGTCGAGGTGATGAAGGAAACGCCGGCCGAGGGCTCGGGGCTCCAGCCGGGAGACCTGATCGTGGGCTTCCGCGACCGGCCCGTGGTGGACACGCGTACCTTGCAGCGGCTCATCGCCCACACCACCTCGGGCGACACGGTCGGGCTGACCATTCTCCGTCGCGAGGAAGGTCGCCGGCGCCTCAGCGTGCGGGTCGGGGCCATGCCGGATGCCGTCGCGGCGGACCGCGTGGCCGCCGAGTTCGGCTTTCTCGTGCGAGATCCCGAGGGCCAAGTCGAGGAGAGCACCTCTCGACTGACCAGCCCGCCCACCGTGGCCGCCATCCTGGCCAAGAGCCCGGCCGAGAAGGCCGGCCTTCAGGTCGGCGACACCCTCGTGGAGGTCAACGGGCGTCCGGTTCTGACGCTCCAGGCCGCCCGCGAGGCCCTGCTCGCGGCGTCGCTCGAGCGGCCGCTGTCGCTCGTCGTGCGCCGCGAGTCCGAACGGCTGTCGCTCGTGCTCAAGACGGCGACGCCCAAACTGTAGCTCAACGATCTCAGGGAGGCATCCATGTCACTCAAAGGCAAGCGAGTCGCTATTCTCGCCGAGAACAACTACCAGGAGATGGAGCTCTGGGTCCCGTACTACCGGCTGAAGGAAGAGGGAGCGGAGGTCAAGGTGGTGGGGGCGGGCGGCGCCAAGTCCTACCACTCCAAGACCGGCTATCCCGTCAACGTCGACGCGCAGGCCGATCAGGTCAGCGCCGTCGAGTTCGACGCGGTGGTCGTGCCCGGCGGCTATGCGCCCGACATGATGCGCCGCCACGAGAGCATGGTGAAGCTGGTGCGCGAGGCCTCCCAGCAGGGCAAGGTGGTAGCGGCCATCTGCCACGCGGGCTGGATGCTCGCCAGCGCGGGCATCGTCAAGGGCAAGAAGGCCACCTCCTTCTTCTCGATCAAGGACGACATGGTCAATGCGGGCGCCCAGTGGGTGGACGAGGAGGTGGTGGTGGACGGCAACCTCATCACCTCGCGCAGGCCCGACGACATCCCCGCCTTCTGCCGCGAGATCGTCAAGTCTCTCAGCAAGACGGCGTAAGAGGAGCGGAAGGTTATAATGCCGGGGACATGATCGTTCTCGGCATCAACGAAACACACTGCGCCACGGCGGCCGTCCTTCGGGACGGCCGCGTCGTGGGCTGCGCCTCCGAAGAGCGCTTCACCCGGCTGAAGAACGACGCCGGCTACCCGCGCCTGGCCATCGACGCCCTTCTCGAGGAGTGCGGCCTCACGCCCGCGGACGTCGACGTCGTGGCCCTCGCGGGCGCCCGCGCGGCCTCGCGCGAGTGGCTCAACCGCGTGCTCCACGACGAGGTCTACGCGCGGGAGTACTACGGCGTGTCCTTGCCCTCGCCCTGGCGAGCGCTGGGCCGGCGCGCGCGCAAGCTGGGCGCGAAGCTTGGCCTCGCGGATCCCTCCCGGGGAAAGTTCGGCATTTCCCAGGGCGAGCGGCTCGGCTTCGTCACCGATCACCTCGGCATCCCGAAGGACCGGATCGTCTGCCTCGATCACCACACCTGCCACGCGGCCGCGGCCTACTACGGCTCGGGCTTCGCGGGCAAGGACGCGCTGGTCCTCACCAACGACAATTCCGGCGACGGTCTCTGTGCCACCGCCTCGACGGGGAGGGGAGTCGAGCTGACGCGGCACGAGGCCGCCCCGTCCGCGCCCGGATCGCTGGGGGCCTTCTATTCGTTCGTGACGCTCGGCCTCGGCATGAAGTTCGGCGAGCACGAGTACAAGGTCATGGGCATGGCGCCCTACGCGTCCGAGAAGCACGCCCAGCGCGCGGAGGCGGCGCTTCGCCGTGTCTTCGATCTGGAAGACGGTCGCCCCGCGCTCTTCCGCTGGCAAGCGTCCGGCGAGCGGTACCCGCTCCTCCTCGAGACGACGCTGGGCCTGCGCTTCGACGCGGTGGCGGGAGGTGCCCAGCGGCTCCTCGAAGACATCATCCTCCGCTGGGGGCGGCTCATGCACCAGCGCTACGGGGGCGGGCGCGTGGCCCTCGGCGGCGGCTGCTTCATGAACGTCAAGGCCAACATGCTCCTCGGCCAGGAGGAGTGGGTCGAGGAGCTCTTCGCCTTCCCCTCTTGTGGCGACGAGTCGAATGCCGTGGGCGCGGCCTATCTCGCCTATCTCCAGGAGTGCGCGAAGCGAGGGGTGACGGGACGGGTCGAGCCCTTCGGACCCGCCTATCTCGGCAATCGCGTCACGGACGAGGACGCGGAGGCGGTGATCCGAGCGCGCGGGCTCGAGGGGCGCTACAAGATCGCCTTCCAGGACAGGATCGAGGAGAAGATCGCGGAGCTGCTCGTCTCGGACGGCGTGGTGGCGCGCTGCGCGGGCCGGATGGAGTTCGGAGCGCGCGCGCTGGGCAACCGATCCATTCTCGCCAACCCGTCGGACCACCGCGTGGTGCCGCTCATCAACCGGATGATCAAGAATCGCGACTTCTGGATGCCCTTCGCCCCGACCATCCTGGCCGAGCGGGCCGCCGATTATCTCGTGAATCCCAAGGGGCTTGCCTCGCCGTACATGATGCTGGCCATGCCGACGCGACCGGAGGTGCGCGAGGCCCTGGTAGCCGCCGTGCATCCCCAGGACGGCACCGCCCGGCCGCAGATCCTGGAGCGGACGTGGAACCCCGAGTACCACGCGGTGATCGCGGAGTTCGAGCGGCGCACGGGGATCGGCGCCGTGCTCAACACCTCCTTCAACCTGCACGGCGAGCCTGTGGTGTGCAGCGCCGGGGATGCCGTGGACACCTTCGAGCGCTCGGGGCTGCCGCACCTGGCCGTGGGGCATTGGCTGATCTCCAAGAAGTAGTCGCGCCCGTGGGGCTTCCGACCGTCGACGCCCCGTGCTTCCTCTGCGGCTCCCGGGAGGCCGACCCTCTGTGGACCACGCCCGATCGCGCGTTCGCCGTCCCCGGGCTCTATACGGTGGCGCGCTGTCGCCGCTGCCGCTTCCTCTACCAGAAGCCACGCGTGGACGACGCGCATCTCGCCGAGTGCTATCCCGACCACTATCCGCGTCACCAGGAGCCGTCACCGCGTATTCCCTTCAAGGGCTCGCCCGGTCGGATCAGGGCGGCGCGCTGGGCCCTGGCGAGCGCGCTCGGCTACTCTCACTTCCGCGATCCGTCCGTCGGCCTCCTCACGCGTCTCCGTGCGTGGGCGCTCCGGCGGAGGATCAGCTGGGACTGCCCTCCCTGGCTGGGCGGGGGCCGCTATCTCGACGTGGGCTGCGGCTCCGGCGGCGCGCTGGGCGCCGCCAAGGCGCTCGGGTGGCAGGTCACGGGCGTCGAGGTCGATGAGGCCGCCGCGGCCAAGGCCAAGCGATTCACCGACGAGATCCACGTCGGGGATGCCCTGACCGCGCCTTTCGCGCCCGGGCGCTTCGACGTGGTCACGGCCTTCCACGTCCTCGAGCATGTGCCGGATCCCGTGGCCATGATTCGCCGCATGCTCGAGTGGCTCGCCCCCGGCGGCCTTCTCATCGTGGAGGTGCCGAACGCGGGCGGCCTGGGCGCGGCGATCTTCGGGAAAGCCTGGTCGGGCCTCGAGCTGCCGCGCCATCTCTCCCACTTCTCGCCTGAGAGTCTGGAGCGCGCCGTGGAGCAGGGA
>WNGR01001779.1_pt1 | contig 23847 bp, 25 predicted proteins | sample 5407581 | NCBI WGS metagenome assembly WNGR01 (sample SAMN13153383, study PRJNA577476) | soil metagenome | isolation source: 80 cm soil or saprolite under Garry oak tree replicate 2 | place: USA:California | collected 2016-06-15
TCCCCTTCTCGTAGTATCCGTGCGCTGTAACAATGAGCGACCAGTGGATCTTGTTCGGGAAATTCCGGCCGCCCTTGTATACGCCGACTCCAATGCTCGTTGCAGTATTGGACATGCCAGTGTCCGAGTGTCAAGAGGTGCGGGTTGGGTGTCGAGGTTGTGAATTTTGACCCTCCTGATTACTGCAGTACTATATACGCCGTGCACACCATCGCATTTTTGTGATTCTGTGGACTGTGTCGGGGTGCTGGTGGTGTCTGTGGTCAGCTACATCTGGGCTGGTGCCATTTGTAGACGGTTGACGACGTCGGTGTCGTCACAAGGGCAGTTTGTTTCTATTCATGCGAAGCCACAATCGACGGTATATCGACTACTGTGCATCAATCATTTGCCACGAACCCGTTGTGGAGGTAGCCGGAGGAATTGTGGCGAACTGTGGCGATGTTGTGGCCACTGGCAATAGTTGCCAGTGATTGCTAGAATCACTATTTGTGGCAGCTCGCCGACGCCCAAGTCGTACGATGTGTGTGGACGCAAATGCGCGAGCACCTCCTGCCGATCCTCAAAGCGGCCGCATTGAAGCGAGGCAAGGCAGAAATGATGAAGGGCACGCATTTTGCATGCATGTGTATTGTCTTCTATTACTGGGTACGAGTAATGTGAATTTGGGTTGTAGACTACCTGTCCGTGCCTTCCATGCCACCACCAGCAGCAGAACAATGGCGCGCCGCGGCATTGTTGCTCGCATGTCACAAGCAGGGATCTAGCACAGAGTAAAGTGCAAAAATGCCAGACACGTGTTCGATCCAGTGACCCAAGTCGAACTTGCGTGGCCACCCCAGCACGCCCTCGCATAAGCGGGATCAATAACAACAACCCTGACTTGGCCGAGTCTTGAGTTGAGTCCTGATTACGCGACCTCTGCCAAGACGAAAAACCTGTTGACCTACTTTTTTTTATCTGACGCTTACGTCTACAGAACCGCGGTTTCGTGCTTCATATGTGACACAAGCATGGCCGCGAAAAAGGCGACTGATCCGGCGCATTTAGCTTGTACATATACCTAGTACAGCGTTATATGATCGCGGTCACAAGATTTCACGTGGCTGCGGAGAGGGCAGATCCATCAGAGGCTGAGCGCCGAGCGCCGAGCGCCGAGAACTGGATCGGAAGGGTGAGCGTGACAGTGTCACTTTGGCGGGTACCCAGCTGGGACCTGACGGGACATCCGTACTCCCGAAGGAGACGAGCAGTGAATGTACTGTACTTATACACGCCCATGAAAACGAAGCCTCAAGGAAATGGGGGTGAGAAATAAACGATAAAAAAACATAAGTGTTATTTTCCGATCAGATCTTGGTTAATTAGTTATCTTCATGTTCCGCTCACTCGGGTTGCATGGGGGTTTTTTTTTTCTGAATTCCGTTTATATTCCGCGGGGTATGAAAACCGCTGTAACCGAGTTTATTCACATTCAAAAATGTAGTGTAAAATGGTGGTTAACTCTTGGGTGTGCACTGCATCCGGACTCTTCGGAACAAAATTGCTTGGCGCTGGCGCATTTACGCAGATGGATAAGATTGCTGTGAAATGATCCTTGAGCGCAGGCGAGGCGGTGAGTGGCAACCAAATGTCCTCAATACCACCACCATCCCAGCGAGAGTATCATCCTTCACCACCTCATCTTGAAGAGCCACTCCTCGCACCACGACCCCATAAATTAACCCCCGATCTACCCGCAGAGGTACTTTTGATCGCCTTCGTCTTACGTCCTTGAATTTCACGTATTTATTCCATTATTCTTCAGATGGCTCGCACTCTCGACAGTCAAGTCTCCCGCGACCACTCGATCCCTCCACCTCCCCCAGGAATCAATTACCACAGCCCATCTCCTTCTCTTCCCTCTGGATCGCACAACCCTACTCCTGGTTTCGTTGTCCCCACTTTGTCGACCACTCCTACTCCAATGCATCCTCCAGCCAGCTCTTGGAGCCCCTGGAAGATGCCCCAGTCCGGTTCACCACCTCCAACCCTCACCAGCCTTCAACTACCTCCATCGTCTACCAATTCGGCCCAGCAGTCTCAAATGCATCAAGCTGAACATTCTCCTTTGCAGCCTCTGCCCTACCCTGGACCCCCCTCTCCCTCGGATCCCATCACGTCCGCCATGGGTTCTTTATCTGTTTCTGGCCCACCTCAGAAGAAAGCTTCCGAACCTCCTTCCCTCACTGCTCCCCTTCCCACTATATCCTCTCTCATCGCGGCACTGCCCTCCGTGCAGACTTCAAATAACAGCCTCACATCCAAAATCTCTTGGTGTCGTGATGTTATCGGCTTGGTCGACCGCCTTTACGTGACTCCAAATCAAACGGGCTCTGCGGATCCTCCCCCAGGGCCCATCCACGTTGCTGACCAGGAGCTCAATCGTCTTGTCGAAATCGCGCTCCCCATGGTCCTTCAATTCGCCAATCCTAATCCCGTACCCCAGCAGTTACCACCCCACGTTGCCGAAGCCATCTATCTACGCGCCAAGTTCGAGTCCACTGGTGGCTACCCCCAGTTTGTACCGCAAAACCCAAGGATGGCATTTCGCGACTACGAACGGGCCGCTCGTGCTGGGTTTTCTGGTGCGTGGTTCAAGCTCGGACGTGACTACGAAAATTTTGGGGATTCCCCGCACGCCAAGGACTGTTACGAGCGCGGCATCCGTAACAACAATGAAAACTGTCTATATGTTCGTGTTTGATCATCCCAGATAATCGTTTGCATCTAACCGCTATCGGTCATCAGCGAATGGGGATGGCCCACTTGGTGGGTCAACTTGGCTTGCCTCCTAACCCTGAGGCGGCCGTGCCTCTTCTCCAACGCGCCGCTACTTTGGCGACTGTGGACAGTCCCCAGCCGGCCTATGTCTTTGGCCTTCTACTTCTAGGAGAGTTCTCTCACGCTTCTATACCACCCCATCTCTTCACCCCCGTCATCCCCCCCGGAAGTTCGCGTGACAGCGAAGCTCGGCGTCATCTTGAGCGTGCTGCTTATCTGAATTTTGCACCGGCACAATACAAGCTCGGGCATGCATACGAGTTTGCACAACCACCATTTCCGTTCGATGCACTGCTTTCCGTTCAGTATTATTCGCTTGCCAGCCAACAGGGGGAGATCGAGGCGGATATGGCCCTTAGCAAATGGTTCCTATGCGGTTCCGAGGGTGCTTTTGACAAGGACGAATCACTTGCTTTTACGTTTGCCGAAAAGGCAGCACGAAAGGGGCTCCCGAGCGCAGAATTTGCTATGGGCTACTACGTGGAAGTAGGGGTGGGCGGCCCTAAGGACATAGAAGGTGCACGGAAGTGGTACGAACGTGTGAGTTGTGCCCCTTGCCCCTTCCGGTCGCATGACTTTGTTGACTTCATCCGCACAGGCGTCCCAACATGGGAACACGGAAGCTACCGAGCGGCTCGCCGCGCTGTCACAACCCGCGCCTGTAGCTCTCTCCCGGCAGGAGCACGATAACTTGACAGAGACGACGCTCGTGCGTAAGCGCACTCAAGCCAAGCAGCGCTCTGATGCACGTGGACCCGCGGCTGGTCCGCGCCTCGGAGGCCGGGAGAACAGTCAGCAAGTCGTTGCGAACATCCGCAAGAACTCACTCGCTCACCGCCCCGGTCCTAATCCCGGCTTCCCCTCGCCGCCTGCTCCCGTCCCCACACGGTCCGATAATCCCCCCGCGGGCATCCCCCCGGTCAACGAAGGCTATCCCTATCGCCAATCGTTTGCGGGGATTCCGAATCTCAACTCCGAGGGCTATCCTCCTCCGCAGCGCCAGCCACCACCGCCGCAGGGTCCGCCAAGCGGCCCCTCGGGCGCCAGCGGGTTTCGCCCACTGTCACAACAGCAAGGCACCGCCGGCCCACTTCATCCCCATCAGTCCACATTACCTCCACCGCAGTCACATTCGTCCCTTCCTCCACCGCAGTCGCATTCGTCCTTACCCCCTCCAGGGAACGGTCCAGGAGGTCCTGGCGGATACCCGTCGCAGCGCCCCCCGGCACAGCAACAGTACGGACAGCTCGCGCGCCCCCCGTCGGTTGGGACAGGACCAGGCGGACCTGGGCGACGCCCACCGCGCACAGGGAGTGGATTGGGCCTTGCACCCCCCGGTGGTGGTACTCCCCCGCAGCAGGCGTCGGCGCCGGCGCCGGCGCCCTCGCCTCCCGGTGTCTATGACGCGCCAATGAAGCCCCCGCCACCTAAGGGACCTGCGACGTTCCAAGAGATGGGATTCCAGAGCCAGAAACTCGAGGAAAAAGACTGCGTCATCATGTGAAAATAATCTCTAGAATTTTCGGGCAGAAACCGAAGAAGAAAAGATAATAGAAAACAACGTGCCCGTGATGTGTATACCTTTCTGTGTTCCATCTGATTCGCCTTCCTATGGGTTATTTTTTCCTCTTACGCATCTCGGTATCCCCTTGTCTAATGCGTTCGGCGTCCCCGTCGTTTGTTTCGATTTACGCCTTAAATTGTTTTTCCCCCGACCCTTGGGGATTGCATACTTTCTGCTCTACTCTACACACATTTATCTGGATACCGTCATGATTTAAAGGACAATGGAACTGCTTTTTCGTATAGCGGAAATGACTCACTGTCAACTAGACTGTTTTCCCATGAACACATCTCTTGTTTATGCGGCAAAGCGAAAAAAAAACATGGTCGTGACGGGTCATAAGATTAAGTATCGAAACGAGGCGGTACGGGCGATCGGGGAGCGACATAGGATACAGAGAAAAGGGCGAGGGATCAGATGTCACCGTCATAGAACGACTCAACGCAGAGGAATGCCGGCGCGAGAGTAGGGAAAAAAGGGAACATTATACACTAAAAAAAGAGACCATTTCAATCCGTAAAAGGTAGAGTAGGGAAGTCGCGAACAATAAGATAAAGATGTTTGAATCGATATTATGGGGCAATTGTCACTCCTTCACTCGCCACGCAACGGCAACGGCTGCTGCAGCGAGTACAAGTACACCTGCTGCTGTCGACACCACTTGGGTTTGTGAGTATTGTACGTAGGGAGCACGCTGTGCAAAGTCATCAATAATGCGATTTTACGAGTGGCACAACGCGCGATGTAGATAACTTACCGAACTTAATGCCCCCACGTTCAGACTTGCCTTGCGCAGCTGCTCCGCGTCCTCTTCACTCGGTACGCCAAGGGAAGAACCTGACGACGCTTTCCGCACAGAGGGGTCAGGAGTGATCGGGTAAGCGCTTAATGGCAGTGTCTTCTCCCCGCCTTCTCCCCGTCGAACTCCGTTAAGACGCCCGGGTGGGTGAGAATCAGAGTCCGAGTCTCCCTCAGGGAGCCAGGGAGAGCGAGGGCGCGGGTTGGGATTAGGCGGGAGACCACCTGCAGCAACAGAAGCGGAGGACGACCCACCGTCTCCATCCGCATTGGCAGCCTCTGATGAACTTGTCGAGCCATCCTTCGAGCGTGATCGACCACGTGAACGCTTCTTTCTCCGAGATTTACCGCCAGAGCCAGAATCTGATGACAGACTGCGGGGAGAAGGCGGGGTGACGAGTCCACTGCGGGCGCTACCGTTCTGTTTGTGTTGGAATGGCAGACGTTGCTGTTCCAAAGCAGTAAGCCCGGCATCAACTTTCGCGATGGTACCTTCGAGGCCTTTCTCGACAGCGTGAACGCGCGACTCCCATTCCTCGCGTGCTCGGGCAAGGCGCGCGCGCTCTTGTGCCCACTCTTCCTGCACTCCGCCCCACTGACCCTCTACGCCTTTCTTCCATTCATTCACGAAGGCACTAAGGGAGGCGCGCTCCTGCGTTGCTTCTGCAACATGTGTTTGCGCCTGAGCCTGGGATGCGTGCACAAGCGATTCGAGCGTGTTGACCTTTGCCTCGAGGAATGAGATCGTGTTTTGGGCAGCAGCATGTTGCACTTGAAGTGTGCGCGAAAGCTCGAGGGCGGATTCGAGCTGGTTGGATAAGGTATCTAGGCGGTGGTTAATATCTTCTGTTGGAAGAGGGGGGACGCTCTGAGAAGCAATCAGCAACGGTGGAGATGGGGACCTTGATCTACTGCGGGCCTTATCGTCCTCATCGTCCATACCCAAACCAGTGGGCTCCGGCGTTCGGGGACGGGTGAGTTCATCCCTCCTGTGCCTCTGCTCCTCTTCCTCGGACTCCAATTGCTCTTCATCCTCCTCTTCGACACGCTCGAGCTCATGGGATGTCACCGTAGCTATACTGTGAGCATCATCGTCATCTGATGGGAGGTCACCGTCCTCGTCCTCTGTGTGTTGCAGACGTGGTTCGGCGAAACGGCGACCACCACGGATTTGGTCGAGCTCACGTCTTTCCTCCTCCATCAATTCTCGAAGGGAAGTCACTTCGCGTTTAACGACCTCATGCTCAGCAAGCAAACTGTCCAGGGAGCGGATTTTGTCGACGTGGGAGGCGAGCGACACTTGTGTTTCTTGTAATTGTGCCTGGAGTTCGGACAATGCCGAGTTTGATCCAGGAGGGCCTGCGTTCGGATCAGTTTCGGTGGGAAGGGGCTGTTGAGGGGGTAGCACAGGAGGGAGGGTTTGTGGATATGGAGGGAGGGTTTGAGGCTAGGAGAACAATCAGTTGGAATGGGTAGAGTGAGACAATAGGATGATGGTACGGACATGATTACCTCCGAAGGTTTCGTGTATTTCATTCATCGCGCCGGTGAGAGAATGTAACTCGGCACCGGTCTCACGGCTTTTTTGGAGTTCGCCCTGAAGGCGGCTGAGGATGTGGTCAAAGGTGATACCACTCTTCCCTGGGGCGCGCATATTGGCGCCCATGCCACCCATACCAACGAGACCCTGCTGTTGGATAGCAGGCCGGCGTGCAGGGCCTGCGGGGTTCTGAGCACCAGTAAAGTTGAAAGCGCTTGTGCCATTGCTTGAGCCTGGTTGGCTGGAAATGGTTGAGATGGGAGGAGGATTTTGGTGCGACTCGACACGAGCAGCGAGCTGTGCTTCTTGCTCAGTAAGCACGCAAACGACACGAGCAGCAACCTTGTGATGAACTATGGTCTTGTTATCTTCGCCGACGATGTCGATACCAAATTCCTATTCGAGGAGAGTGAGGACGGCAGAACAATGACGGAGGGTGGTGGTGGTGGTGGCAAGGCGGGGGTAGAGATACGACGTACAACGATGTCGCCAGTCTTGAGCTCGAAGGGCTCCGACTCTGCGCCCTCTGCGCTAAGCCTTTCGCCGTTGATAAAAGTACCGTTTGAGCTCTTTACGTCTTTGATGTAGATCTAAAGAAGAGATGAGGGTGGGAGGGAGCGCGGGAAAGTGGACAGGTAGAACCTTGCCAGACTCTTCCCATACTTCGGCATGCTGTCGACTGAGGACTTTGGAGTCGAAAAAGCCATTACGTTCGCCTGGAGCGGTCTTTGCATTAGTTTGGCGACCGATCTTTATTCGTTGACCTTGGGGAAGGTGGATGTGTTTGGGGATGAAAGAATCGTTCAGAGGGTATAGATAGAGAGCTGGGAGGGGATGTTGTTGTACATGTGTGGAAAATGGGGCTGGCATGTTGAGAGAAAAGTCCTCGAGCTGAGGATCGAGCAGAAAAAAGTCAAGTGAATGGCGGGGGTCGGGGTCGAGGTCCAAGTCGAGTTGTCGAGTCGATGTCGCCGTCGCTGTTTCGCTCTTTTCCGACTCCCTTCATGACTAAGCAATCAACCCTTTTTGTTTCGCACGAACACGTGCCCAGGTCACTGCACGCCGGTCGAGGTCGAGGAGGTCGAGGTCGAGGAACAGGAAGAATAAAGCCTCTCCGTCCATTCATTCTCGTTTTCTCTCTCTTTCTCCCTTTCTTCATGATATCTACTCCGTTACAAGACGCAACTCTTAAATCAACTCTCGCTTGGCAATCCGACCTCGAAGCTCTCTTTCATCGTGCCAAGGATCGCTTTCCGGATGTCGTATGGGCTCTCTTGACCGAAGAAGATGGTGAACCGACAGGTGAACAAGTATACGGTCACAAAGGTACGTTCCGAACCTACCCCCTTCCCTTAGACTCATCCGCTTTTTGCAGCCATAGTGTATGCTCGCGCACCACCGAGCTTCCAGGCACGATATTTCTCCTTCCGTCCCGCTCCCATATCATCCCCAGGCCCTTTGGACACGTATTCTCCTTCTACCTTTCCTACCCAGTCCGCGCTATCTCTCTCCCTTGGCCCAGAAGCGTCTTCTATTTCTCGCTCCCCTTCACCCTTTCGCCCTGCATCCCCTGTCTCACATAATCAGGATGGTTTGATGCATTTGACCACCTCTATAAACCCAAATCTCTTCTCAAAGGAACTCGAATATCTTTATACCGGCAAAGGCCTTGGTGCTGCGTTCGAGTTCTTTTACGATTCCTCAGAGCACTATCGCGAAGAAGGTGATGCAGAAGAGAATCGCATCGACAAACTCCGCAAAGATCTGGTCTTCATGTGGAGATCCCGTCTTTATTCTGATGTCCGCATTGGGATCGAAGGCAGCTCCTCTGTCCATCATGAAGGCTTGGCTGCTGTCTTTTCCACCCATCGCTTCATCCTTGTCTCCCGTTCCGACTACTTTCACAACGCTCTCGTCGCTTGGAAGACACAAAAGCCAGAAATCCGCGATGAGGACCAAGTCAGCGATCATTCAACAGAACAACCTACCCTTATGCTTCCCTCGCCTCCCTTCACACCCCCCTCTCTTCATTTTGTCCTTGGATTTATCTACACCGGAACACTCATCTTTTCCAACCGTACATACGATCTCGACACCGCCTTCCACATAATGCGCTCAGCTACCTATATCTCCCTCAACAGCCTTTATGACGAAGCTCAAGCCCGCGTCGTGCACGAGATGATGCACGGCCTCTTTCATGCCTACGTCGACTTCACCGAGTACGAGCGCATTACTGGTGGCAAGTGGGGTGTTTCGGGGTGCCGATGCAGGCAATGTGCCCGCCGCATGCCTCGCGTCATCGAATTTTCTCTTCTAGACGACGTCAAGAATGAGTTGCTCCAGCGCGGCGCTCGTCGCGGACTCGTCGGCATGTTTGGTGAAGGCTGGTGCAACGCCGAGTTTGCCAAGCTAGATAAGAAGATCAGAGACGCCGCGCTAAAAGGCGTCGCAAAGAGGACCACACCGCCTAACGTATTCCCGTTGCTATTCGCAGCGGAATTTGCTTTAACAAAGCTCGACGCCATCATCGATCCCTGGGCGGATACTTCTCGTGACATGATTACGGACGCCCGACGTCACATAGATCATGTCCTCTGTGCACATGCAGAGGAGTGTTTTACGCAATCAGAGTGGCTCGAATTAATGGAGACAGACGGTGCAAGGTTTGAAGACAAGGAACACCTCGAATGGATCATGAAATCTATTCAGCGGGGATTTACTGAGAAGACCGCGGGAAGGCTATATCAGGTCTGCCCTTTCTTCCATAAACTCAAAACATTCATCCATCTCATTTATGATAATCAGACTCTCGTCTCCTCAATCTTACTTCGTCCGCACGCATCGGACCCAAATCTTACAATGTTGTCACCGACGTCTCTCGTCAGACAAAAAGTCGAAGAGACCCGAGTCGAATTGCTCAGGTGGATGAAGAAGCGCTGGGTAGGCATCCGTATGGAAGGTGGCTTTGACAAGTTGGATGGGTGGGCTTTGAAGGAGATCGGTCATGGTAAGGGAACACACTCTGACCGTAGATGTGAAACAATGGCTGAGGTCTGCCAGAACTCGAACTTTCGAGCGATGATCTCGCTTCACCCTCTGCGCCACCTCTTTCCAAGGGCAGTTCCGCGCACAACGGCGTTCGCTCTACTAAACACCTAGACGCAGAAGTTGACACCGTTAGCCAACATTCCCTGAGGACAAGTATATTGAACCGTAATCTGGCGAAGCACCATGCACCGCCTCCGAGAGAACCATTAATTTCTTCTGGTAGTTCGATTCGCTCCGTTGCTCGTAGTACACACTCCACCACGTCCAAAGTCAGTGATATATCGACAACACAGCCACGACGCCCGACTCCAAACCTAGGACCCAGGCCCGACTCCAAGCTTACCCCTTCAGGGGAGCCCATCTCCCGATCATTATCCCGCGCGTCCTCCACATCCACCGCTGGGGGGGATGATCAGGACAAATCCACTATCGATACAACTACGCGTACGCCTAAACGGCTTCGAACGGCCCCGGAGACCTCCCCCGTTTCGCGGCCAAAATCACCTTCGGGCTCGGTCGCATCGGTCCGCTCACGGGCTTCCACAGTGAGGAAACACACCCAAAGCACGCCCACCCCGCCATTACGCGTATCCAACGTCACATCACGGCCCACTTCTTCCGTCTCTCAACGCAGCGAAGTATCGTTCAAAAGCTCCAAGTCTGACCTACCTGGAGAACTTGTACCACGGCCCCGACGCAACTCCGCCTCGTCCTCTGTTTCTACTGTAAGCGTGAGGACGACGGCGACGGCGACCTCCACCGCACCTGCTGCGGGCCCCAGGCAAAGGCGGACATCAGCAACGTCGGTGATAAGCACGAATACCTCGTCAAAGTCAAAGAAAGTCGTCGTTCCTCCACTGCCAGACACGATCAAGCTCAGCACCCGGCCATCACAAAAACAGCCCTCGAATGGATCTCTCCGGCCTACACCCTCGACCTCTCCTTCAACTCTGAAGAAGATTGTTCCAAGAAAATCCATGACCGGAAAGCCTGGAGAATCGCTTTCACCCAAAGTAAAGGCTGTGGCATCATCACCTACAAACACCGCCAAGGGGAAGGGGAAGGAATCTGCTACGACGACGAGGGCGGCGTCGTCGTCGTCGACAGAAACGGAGTCGTCACCGATCTCAAAGGCGAATCTTCAAGCAGCAGCTGCGAGTGAAGCTTCCGCATCTAGTGCAAGTATCCTTGTGTTACCGCGTCACAAAGGACAGACCGAGACCATTCCACGGTCAACGCCGGTTTCCGACCCTCCATCTCTCGTCCTACCACCATTAGCACCACCCTGTGCACCGCGCGGGGCGACGCTGGAAGTGGGGATCCCGTGCATCATCACATCTAAACGCGCGCGCTTCCGTGCACTCGCGCGGTACATCGGGGAAGTAGAAGGCGAACTAGGGCCGTGGGTGGGCGTCGAGGTACCGATGGGTGACACGTGGCCCGGAGACAAGCTCGATGCGCGCGCATGGCACGACGGCACGTGGGGCGGCGTGCGCTACTTCGAAATCGGGAGCGCAGCGGACTGGGACTTTGGAGACGACGTGCGAAGCACGCGCCGAAGGCGCCTAGACGGCCTCAGCACGATTGGCAAAGGAAGCCGTGGCGTCAAGCGGGAGGGCGGCCACCTTGACACGGTCGGGAGGCAGAAGCGGTTGCGCAGTGTATCTCCGGCAGTGTCTGACGCCATGGTGGCAGAGTCGAGGGGATTGTTCGTGCGGCCGCAACAGGTGTTGTATGTAGTGGACGCAGTTGGGTCTGATTTATAGGCTCTTGATGTTGTTATCGACAGTATTACACTCACGATCGCTCACTCGCTTTCCATTGGCTAAACTTTGCATTAGCTACCATCACAGTCGTTTGTCTTTCTTTTTGTTTTCCTTTTTTTACATATCCTACTGACCCTGTCTCATGCCATATGATATCATCTCATCCAATGCATCTAATCCGATTATATAATCAAATACTCCAATAATTGACTCAGACAGGCTCAGATCCTCTAATCTTTCGTCAGCCACAATGCGTTACTACGAAGCACGGTACCCAGAAGTCGATGAGCTCGTCATGGTGCAGGTCCGGCAGATCGCCGAGATGGGTGCCTACGTCAAACTGGTGCGTCGAGTTTCGACATTTAGATGTTGCACAAAGTACGCTACAACCCGAGGAAAAATTAGCTCGAGTATGACAACATCGAGGGAATGATCCTCCTCTCAGAGCTCTCCCGTCGCCGCATCAGGTCCATCCAAAAGCTGATCCGGGTCGGTCGGAACGAGGTCGTCGTGGTACTGCGCGTTGACAAAGAAAAAGGTACGAATAGTGGCTACTCTCTCCACATTTCGATTCATTCCTTATCGTGATACTTTTTTGAACGCCATTCGTCTATAGGCTACATTGACCTGTCCAAGCGCCGCGTCTCACCAGAAGACATCACAAAATGCGAGGAGCGCTTTATGAAGGCTCGCACCATCTCGTCGATCATGCGACACGTCGCTTCCCGGTTGCCCACGTTAGACCCGGATGCCGAAGTCGACGGTGCCTCCGCTGCTGCCGAAACTAAAAAAGACCAAGACAAAGAAGGTGCCGACGGCGTCGTGCCGCCGCCCACTGGTCCAAGCGAGGAAGAGCGCCTCGAGAAATTGTACGAGCAGGTCGCGTGGCCTCTTGGCAGAAAATACGGGAACGTGTACGATGCCTTCAAGCTCTCATTAACGCAAGTTTTTTCCCCCGACTTTCGCTACTTAACCCCTCATTCATCATTTCGTTATTTGGTGCAGAGAACCGGATGTGGTGTTCTCGACTCTTCAGCCTGTGCCGCAAGCGACGCATAACCTCCTGACGGCTACTATCGCGCGCCGACTAACCCCGCAGCCCATCAAGCTGCGTGCGGATATCGAGCTGACGTGTTATACGCCGTCTGGGATCGAGGCGATCAAGAAAGCCCTCAGGGCAGGTGAGAAATCGAGCACCGAAGCCGTCCCCATCAAGGCCAAGCTCGTTGCGCCACCGTTATACGTGCTGAGCACAAACGCAACCGACAAGGTTCGTGAGACGCGGTTCCGTTCGTATTGTGTCTGACAAGTTCGTACCAAGTATGCTGCCGTCGAACGTCTGGAACGTGCCATCGAATCCATCCAAGGTACTATCGAGAAGCAGGGCGGCAACCTTATCGTCAAGATGAAGGTGAGGGAGCAACTCGAAGCTTGCTTCACTATCTCACTTTTTTTCCAGCCAAAAGCTGTGTCGGAAACAGACGAACATGATCTCGCGCAACTGATGGCGAAAGCCGGTCGCGAGAATGCGGAAGTATCTGGGGACGAGGATGAGGAAGAGGCGTTAACATGACCCCACCGCATATATATATATTGTTGTTGTAGGGACCAGAACGTTCATGTAATGTGTATTGTAAAGGGTCTGACTGGTTAAAACGTCCACAGACTTTCAACAACATTCCTCCCGGTGTCATCCCCTTCTCCGAAGATACCAGTGGGTTCGTCAGTCTCCGCGGCCGGATCTTTTTTGATACGTCGCTTGAGTTCTCCTTCGATCAGCTGCAAAATCGAGGATATCAGCTTCAAGGAAGGGGGCGAGTGAACCGCCGAAACTACCGTCGCATATGTGTGGTCCAGAAAGTCCTCTAGAGGGTAGTTCGGTTTGGTGAAAGCCTCGTCGAATATGCGTGCCAGCGTCGACACTCCCGCATGGTGGTGACGTTTGTGCGAACGCAACTCCCAGAGTGAGGAATCCAGGGCGTTCGTCAAGTTTGGGTTGGGCTCGTCGGCCATGAAGGGGTCTAAGGGAACACATGATTGATTGAGAAAAACCTGCAAGGGTGGGGGTGTGCGGAAAAACACGTACCTTCGAAAGGCCCCGGCTCCTCATCGCGGTGAATCATACGCATCAACGCGGGGTGGCGCTTGAGGATGTTATAAACGAATGGAATCGTGATCACGATGCTGGAGGGGGGTGCGGAGAGCGATAGGTGAGAAAGACGCTTTACAAACGAGGCAAGCAGCGTTGCGGGGAGATGCCTATAGGCCCGACAAAAGTGAGGACTCTACCGGAAAGCTGAGAGTAGACATGCTGACGTGGAACTCAGAAACAGTTCCGCGAGGCGGAAAAACCTGCTCCGATGTTTAAGGTGCAGGAGATCCTGGTCGAGGAAAGTATATAAACGGGTGTAGAAAGACGGGTAGTCCCTGTCGTGTGGTGCTGAATGATCGATCGCCAACGAGTAGTGACGCCTAGGGACTTACAAATTGTATTCTTGCATGAGGATGAATAGCGTGTTGAGTGCAAGCAAGCCGACGGCACCCCCTGGACAACTTCGTAAACTGGGGAAAGAAACGAAAAGATATCCCAACACCTACCATAGTCCACGCATCCGCTTACCCAATCCATCACCATCACCGCCCTCGTAAGATGTGGCATGACACCGCGATGCATGACATTCAGCACCCGAAGCGATCGTGCACTTCCAGCGTCATTGTTCCCAGACAGTTGGGGAAGCACGCGCAGCCAGAGGCGCGTGAAAACTGCGCGATGGGAAGCTAGCGAGTGCAGTGACCCGTGCACGGTGAGCCGGTGCAGGCGCGTCGATGGCTCTTGCCCCGATTGTTTCTTCTGCTTCTCATCGTCGAAGAACTTGCGCCAGTCGTCTTCAGTCGCGTCGAGATCGTCGTCAGAGTCGGGATCAGAGCCAGTTGGTGCGTTTTTGGATCCGGCGGGCTTGGTCTGTAGTTCTTTCACCCACCAGGACTGGGACTTTAGGTCAGACTGTGTTACTGGAATGGACTCGAGCCTCTCGAGGACAGCAAGAAGATTTTCGGGGACATGTGGATCTGTCGTGGACGAAGAGGACGACAGAACTGGTCTACGTTAATCGGGAACTTTGTTAGGCACGTGGATAGATTTCCTTCAGGAACATAAATCATACTCTGCGTCTCTCAGGAAGAACCACCGAACGTCGACGAAAACGTTCAGCCACTTCGAAATAAATAGATCCCGCACTTCGGCATCGAGTCCGCGAGCGAGCAGCACCCCCTGGACGGTCTGCTTTTTTCCATCACGCTCAGAAGGGGGGCATGTTAGGAGCGCGGCAATGACCTTCTTAAAGTGAGGCACGTGAAACTGCGGTGTTTGCGACGATCTAGTCAAGGAGGAAGAAAGATGCTTCAAGAGGGACATGAGGATATTAAGCGCCGACGTCTGAGTTGGATGTGAGGAATGAGGTGAAATATAGTCGCAGTACGTGTGACGCACTCTCAGCAAAGATTCTTCGTCCTTGAGGAGCCCAGTGAGAAAACGAACATACTCGTCCAGCCGCTCCAGCACCCACGCTCTTACGAGCTTTTCTTGTTCGCTCGTAGAGTTCTCCAAACATCCTTTGGAAACCAACAAGACAAAGACACGGTAACAGGCATAGATGGATTTGAGGACAGACTGTGGATTATGGAGAGAGACAGCGAGAGAGATGAGGTCGGCAAGGGGGTTCAATGAAGCACTGGAGGAGATGGAAGCTGTTATATTATCCTCGAGCTCTTTTATGCGTGAATCATCTTGTAATTTTAGTCTCTTTCTAGATCCCAAGGCCCCGTTCAGCGCACGCTTTGTTGCGCGCGGCATCAGCCAAAATAAGTAAATGGTTTTTGCGTCGCTGTGTTGAGAAACAAATGCCTTTTCCTGAGCGTGAAACAGAAAGCGAAGCTATGATCGGGAAATCCGGGCCGGTAGCAGGATAACGAATTGGAAACTATTTATTTATTTACTAATTGCTAATCGTACATCCTGAGAACGTGAAGAAAGAATCAAGAATGATACGGTACGACCATGATCGATGATAGAACAATGTCCCGTGAGTCTGGGTCGGGTATGGTGAAACAAAAAACAACACTCGTCGCGACTCTGCACACGTACATATCTCCAGAATCCTCAACTTCCTTTTAGTCGTCGGTTCAACTATCTGTCCATGTCGAACAGGTCATCGTCATCTCCAGTCACTACCGGTCCACTGAGCGGGCTCAATGGTGTACCCCAGCTCTTTCCGCTTGTATTACGGCCTGCTGCAACACTGCCAGGGCCAACCGGCGGGCGCGAGGCGGTCATGTATTGCGTACGGGATGCCAGAGATTCCATCCCAGTCATGCCGTGAGGATGCGCGTTATTGGAGGGATGCGCGTTGGGTGACATGCCGATCCACTCTGAGAACTGCACGCGTTCGCTCGCGTTAGCCTGGAAGCTTGTGCTCGGTGCGAATGAGTTTGTTTGCGAAGGTGCAAATGTGCTCGATGCAGCGGGTGAGGCGACACCGGGCGGTGGCGGTAGTGCATGAATACGAGAATAACCTGCTGCAAGACCTTGTGGCAAGCTTTGTCCCGGCGCGTGCGCTTGAAGAGCACGAGCGGATGGAGAGAGGACGTTCCTACCATCTTCTCCGTTACCTCTAACTTCGCCTCCGGCGGGAATAGGTCTACCAAGTTGGAAGGGCTGATTACCAAGGGATTCTGAGGCACCGTTGAATGGCTGGCGCTGGGCGGGTGGGGTAGGGGTAGCAGGGTCGTTGATCCGGGCAAGAAGGTTTGCCGCATTCACATTTGAAGTTCCGTTAGCGCTGCTAGGTGCGTGTCCGCGAAGACCCGAAACTGTAGCCGTAATACCTGCGTGCGGTGCTGCGTTCCTTGAACTGAGATAGTTCTGGTAGTTCCCCGGAAGGAAAGCAGCCGAAGCATTGGAAGGTGACAGGAAAGAATTTACGTGATCATCCGCGAGGGAATGGCTGCCAAACGCAGAGGTGGATCGGAAGGAGGTAGGGGTGCCGTTACCAACGGCTGGAACGGCGCCACCAGGAGTACCGACGTCTACCCCGCCTTTGCGAGGAGAACCGATAATATTCTGACCGCCTTCAGACCAGATTGACTTGATGTCCCCGAGTAACGATGGAGCCGGCACTGAGCGCGAGTACCTGTGGTGATGCGTTTCGGCACTTGGGCGGGGACTGGCACCCCACGCTGTGCCTGCAAGAGCATTTGTATGGTGTGTCCGGGAATATCTCCTCGATTTCTCCTCCGGAGTTAGCAACTCACTTAATGAGCCAGGAACAAATTCTTCGAGATCCTCATCCTCAACAACAATCTCACTACCAAATCCGTCCTGTGCACCGCCCGGTGGAAGCTCTGGACGCCAGGCGTGGGTTGCGCCCAACGAGGCCGCGATTCCAGAGCGTGCCTTGAGGTCATCTGGGTGGTTGGGTTTGTTTTCGTACGAAAAGAAAACGGACTGTGCGCCGGGGGCAGAGAAAGGCGACGTCGACAAAAGACCTGCGCCCTGAGACGGTGATGCGCCGGGAGAGAATCCATTCACACGAGCAACGTGTCCGTGCGACGACACTGAACGAGGTGAACCAATAGGACCGAGGTCTGCAGGATTCGTCGGTGCGCGCATCTGATGGGGGGCGGATGGGTTGTGGAACGGAAGGGGAGAGGAAGAAGGATTTGGCACAACCGGAGTTTCCTCTTCTTCAGTGTAGGAATCTGGTGGTACATCCTCGACCGCTGGAAGAGGGTTGTCTTCCCCGGAAGGGGAAGCGAAGGATTTATTCTGCGCGGGGGCACTAGGAAGCTTGTTGCTCTCGTCGGGTAATCCATATGACGCAAACTCGGTGTCCTGAACTGGAGGTGCAGGGGCAGATGGGGACACAGCTGCTTTGAGTGGAATCGGCATTGGTGCACGTGCCGAACTTTGAAGGATACGTGTGGGGGCAGTTGAGCCAGAGAGAAGAGGATTTCGCATCGAACCGCTTCCAGCTCCGGAAGTTCCACTCCCTGTAGCGGATTGGGAGCCAGATTTGGGGGACTTGCCACCTTTTCCACCCTCTTTAGACTGTCCGTTCGCATTGGCGGCTAATTGCGCGGCTTTCTTGTTTTTACGATCCATAGCCATGCTCTGGCCAGGCAAGATATGTGCGAGCGCGCATTTATGGCCAAATTTGCAGTTCCCCTTGACGAACCAGGCGCAGACACCTTTCGGTTGACCGGGTTCGTTGCTCGCATGGGAAAAGGGACACGACACCCCGGCGGTGCAGGAGCCAACCTTAAAAAACTTGCACGGGACGTGTGAGAGGTCCTTGGCTGTAGCGGAGAGCGCATAAGCAGAGTGGAGGCATACGTAAAGGATACTTTAGCGTACTTTTGGTAGAACCTTTCGCTTTCGAGCCCTTTTCACGGTCCTTGCCGTCTCTGTCGCGGTCCTTCTCCCGATCGAGGTCACGGTTGGACTCGTGATCGGCATTTTTATCGAGAACAGGCATGACAAAGGTGCAGGGAAAGTGTGTGTGCGGGTTGTAATAAGAGTACGGGGACTAAAAGGATATCGAGTAGGCGAAGGGGGGCAAGATTCGGGGAAGCGAGATGAGAGGAAACGAGAGGGCGGCGTCGAGGAGAGCAAGCAGCGTGCAGTGACTAAATTTGGTAAAGGGCGTCAATTTGGATATACAACCACGTGGCTGTCACGTGGGTGAAACATTTTACTTGTGCTGTAACTGTACTGTATAAGTAAAAGAATATAAAAAAAGAAAAAGAAAAAGAAAAGAAAAGGACGGAATAAAGGACAATAGGTGATACCGTGATGCAGTGATAAACGTGCACGGCCCCAAACATTTCCACGCCCCTCACACATGGAACATATCGCAGACCCCCGCGTTGGCAACTTTGCTATCGGCCGTCACTACCAACTCTTGGACGTCATTGGTGAGGGTGCCTATGGCATCGTCTGGTAATCATATTGTCTTCTTCCTTTCCTCTTGTCCTCCACTCAGCTCGCCCTGCGATCCAGTTCTGCCGTCCATGCACCATCTCAACGTAAAGTCGCTATCAAACGCATCACACCCTTTGATCACTCTATGTTCTGTCTACGTACCCTGCGCGAAATTAAGTTACTTCGCCACTTCAACCACGAGAATATCATCTCGATTCTTGATATGCTCCAACCAACAAGCCTCGAAGAGTTCAAAGAGGTTTACCTCGTCCAAGAGCTAATGGAGACCGATTTGCACCGTGTCATTCGTACTCAATCACTCAGTGATGACCATTGCCAATACTTCATTTACCAGGTATGTCTATGTGTTACGTCCAACAGTCCTGCTTAGACCCAGCCCATTTTCTCCAACTGCCTGTTGCCAACTGAAACACCTATGAAAAAGACCTTGAGGGCACTCAAGGCGCTTCACTCCGCGGACGTCCTTCATCGTGATTTAAAGCCATCAAATCTGCTCTTGAACGCGAATTGCGATCTCAAAGTACGACCATAATGCGAGCCCAATTATTTTGTTAATTCGTTCTAGCTTTGTGACTTCGGCCTCGCACGATCTGCACGCCCACCCCCCGATATCGACGACAGTAGCAATTTCTTAACGGAATATGTTGCCACTCGGTACGTCGTACCCGCGCATCCTGAGCGGTGCTATATCCGTGTCTAGGTGGTATCGTGCCCCCGAGGTCATGCTTACCTTCAAGGAATACACTCGCGCAATTGATATTTGGAGCGTTGGTTGTGTGCTAGCTGAGATGCTGAGCGGAAAGCCCCTTTTCCCTGGCAGGGACTGTGAGATTAACGCCGTCCCTATATGAAGGGGACATAGCCTCGTTCGCTTACCCGCTTACCTCAGACCATCATCAACTTTCCATAATTCTCGATATCCTCGGAACGCCTTCTTTGGACGATTTTTACGCGATTACCTCACAAAGATCAAGAGAATACCTTCGTGCGCTCCCATTTCGCAAGAAAAAACCTTTCAGCCAGCTTTTCCCCGAGGCGAATCCAAAGGTACGTAAATGCAATGGGCCCAGTCCTCCATAGAACGACGACCGCTTAAATGATAACCTTAGGCAATCGATTTTCTTGAGAGATGCTTGACTTTTAGCCCCAAAAAGCGAATAGATGTGGCTGAGGCATTGGCGCATCCATATCTGGAGGTTGTTTGTCCTCGCTTCCTTGTCGCCACATTCTGAACCAGTTTCAGGCCTACCACGACCCCGACGACGAACCCACAGCCGAACCCATCGATCCTTCATTTTTTGATTTCGACAGTGCCGTCCCCCTAGGGAAGGAGCAACTCAAGGGTGAGCATATTAACTTCTCGTCCATAGGTGTCCACCTCGATTAACATATAATCGGCTCAGTCTTAATTTATCACGAAGTGATTACTTATCATCATAAGACCGAAGCCAAATAGTGTTGTAAACATTGTATACCTGCGGTTGCGTGTTTGTCTATGTGTATGTACATCCCATGAGGACTATACCACTGTGCCTTGAAATGTCGCTGAGGAAGATCATCGCTCGGGAGCAAGTACCCATGCCTAGATATGTTTATGAACTGGACGAAACGTAGACACTTAAAGGCAATGTGCTACGTAGGGTTCTGTACTCTCAGGTGCACGATAATGGATTCAAAAAAAAAAAGCTTATGAACTAATGGACGAAGAGGTGAAACAAGTTTTGTAGTCTGAACAGCAACAACTGGAACGGGGAGTAGAGGGCGTGTGGCATCACCAAGGTATATGCACGTAGTTCATAGCAGCATCCTCCCCGACCATCGAGGCATCGGAATGCACTCGCGCACATTTTCGATCCCACTTAGCCAACTAATTAGCCGCTCAAAGCCCATTCCGTACCCACCATGCGGAGCACCACCAAACTTGCGCAGATCGAGGTACCATTGGTAAATCCCATCGTCTAATCCTTGTCGTTTGATTGCAGCCTCCAGCAGAGTCGGCCGCTCTTCACGCAACGACCCTCCGACAAGCTCGCCGACGTAGGGCACAAGTAGATCAAAGCACGCGACCGTCTTCCCATCATTATTTTGGCGCATATAGAACGGTTTGATCGCGGAGGGGTAGTCCGTCACGAAGATGGGACCGCGCGCGAATGACTCTGCGAGCCAGCGCTCATGCTCGCTTTGTAGTGCTGCGCCCCAGGTAGGTGGGTATTGGAAGTGGACACCGCTTTTTTGGAGTTCATGGATTGCATCAGTGTATGTGATGCGTGCCCACGACACTTCGGATGATGCTGCCATCGACGCCCGTGACATGCCGGCATCCTTCTGTAGGAGACTCCAGTCTGGGGAATCCAGCCGTAAGACATGCTTGATAGAAGCTTCCACGACGCTGCATAGATCCTCAACAGAGTAGACAAAAGCCCATTCTGCCTCGAGCATCCAAAATTCGGCGAGGTGCCTTGAAGTTTGCGAGCGTTCGGCACGGAAACAAGGGGACAGAGTCCAGACTCGCGCTACACCATTGGATAGGGCCTCGAGATGTAATTGCGACGAAACGGTCAAATACGATGGTTTGCCGAAGAACTCTGTGTCCTGGGTAACCGGAGCGTCACTAGCCCGGCTAGACAGGGCAGGTGCTACGCGAAAGGTCTCGCCAGCGCCTTCTGTATCGTTGGACGTTATGATGGGTGTGTGGGCGTAAGTGAAATCATTGCCTCGAAAGAATTCGTGGAAAGAGTGCATAGCGGCGTCGCGTAGTCTTAGTACTGCGCCTTGAACGTCGGTGCGAACTCGCAGGTGTGCGTGATCCCGGAGGTAATCTATCGTGAGAGCCTGCTTCTGGATAGGATAGGTCTAAGAACAAGAATGAGTGGCGCAAACTTTAAAGTGAAGGCCGTATGTACCTCTGGATCACACTCGCCTAGAACTTCGACAGACTCTGCAAGCAACTCGTTATCCTGGCCAGAGCCGGGACTCGGGACAAGGACCCCCGTCAAGCGGACGCTGGCACCGTTTGTCAATCTTTTCTTTTAGGAAGAATGTATATCAGCATTCCACGGAAAAAATAGAAATTACTGACACCTTCGCGTGGACCGGGTTCTGAAAAACTACCTGGAGACTCTTCGAAGTGGTGCCGTCATGGACCATCGCGAACGCGATCCTCTTTTGCAGTCTGACCGATTTTACCCATCCATGTACCTGTATAGGTTTCTGAACAGGTTCAGAGGCAAGCACCTGACGAATTGTCCTTCCCAGACGGGTGCAGTTGAGAGAGGAGATGAGCTGTTGGGGTCTGGACATGCCTCTGACGGTCGCGCGATTGTCTCAACGGGTCGACGAATTGCATCATGTGACCTCCAGCATTTCCACGTCCCACGGTCGCATTGCACGCGTGCGTCATGTTCGCCTCGGCGGGTAAAGGTAAATCTTCATCGAAATTCACTTCCGAAGGTTCGTATCTCCGTATGTATAGCGCCGCTGAGCTTTGGTGTTTCTAGAGCCCAATTATCTGACGCCGCAAGGGCCATGTTGTTCGGACATCGCTGATTATGCCAATGCCCCGTATCGCTGTGCTCCCGTGCAATTTTTTGCCTTTGCCTGAAACTGTTCTTACCGATGCACCTCCAAACGTACATGCGACAGTTCATCACGCCGGCGTTTACATATCTCCTTGCTTCGCCTACTAGAAATTTCCAATGCACGGAGACTGCGCTACTGCCTTACTGCGCTCAGGCTACTGGGTGGGACGATGAAACGTCTCGCCAGCCTCTTGGCCCCGAAGAGGAAGCAACATCCAGCATTAACTAAACCAGCAAGTTGGACATCGCAAGGTCGGTATTGCATCGGCGCACAGATATATATTTGGTATGCGGATCCTGAATCTTCCCGACCGATTGGTTGTCTCCTTCGCCGTCTGTTTCCTCTTTTTTTGGGTGATATGTTCGGTGACGTGTTTTGCGATTCTTAATTGATTGTGTTCTAGCCTTCCCACCGTTGCTTCACCGATGGAAAACATTTACGTCCATGCCTGCCAACTTCTCTTCACACACAGCGGCGCAATCTTAAAAAAACATTAATACCTAATTGACAGGGAACACACCCTTCGTCCGATCACGCCTCTATTGTGGCGTCTCAACCCCTCTCAGCCCACCCGCGCGACCCTGGAATATACCCTCGGTTTCTCCCTAAGTTTCAACTACAGGGGACATTGAATGCACACATTACTGTAACCTTGGCTGTAACAGATCCCGCAAGCCACTTTACGGTGTACACATTTACTCCGAACGTATAGCGAGTTGCGCACCATGTGCGCAGACCCATGACTTCCATTCGAGCATGGTTTGCGATGGCGTCGCTCGACTCACACGACCGTGATCCCCGCGGCAGAGCCACCCTCCTTTCACTCCACGCCTCTGCCTTCCACTGCCACGTGCCGGCCTGAAATTTTCCGGTCTGGTAACGACGCGGAGCACAACTTCTTTTCCGCGTTGTCAATCCCGATGCATGCAACTCCGCACTCTCTTTAAGACCGAGGTGATCTGAGTCTGCTGCAATCGCCTATATGGATGCATATGACGTATGTCCCTGGACATCACGTGACTGGCGAGGAGCCCGACCTGATTACCTTGACAATGAAATCGAACGAGAGTGGTAGTGAATAAGCACTGCGTCGCCATCAATATTGACTTGCATCAGAGTTCTCCGTCTCACCCTTTACTTTGAGCCGAAAATCAGTGTTCACAACTGAAATGCGGACTTTCCGGTCGACTCTATTTCTAGTATTTCTAGTATACACGGATTGCACCTTATTGGCAACGCAGGCTAGAGCCCGAGCGAGATGCAGACCCAGCCCTCCTTGGCGACATGTTTAGACGCTTAGGGTTTTCCGTTCCGGTGACCCACGACGCCCCAATCCAGCAATCGATTGGCGTCATCTTCCGAATTTGGGCACTCACATCTTTCGAAAAATAGTAGCTGGGGCTCCATGTGTGAGCGAGTTTCCCCTATTCATGCGCCTACCCCGATGTCCAGCCGGTCCGCGGCGGCAGGGACAGTTAGGCGCTCTCACGAATCGTTTATTCTATTGACCCTTCTCCTCAATCTTCGCGCTCTGGTCACCGCTCTTTAGATAGGAGTTTGATCGTGTATCCACGGCCGGAAAGTCCAAAAATGCTAGAAGCGGCGTTTCATAGGTCGGCGATGGGTGAGTTTTCCGTCTGGCAACAACTTTATGAAATCAGTGTTCATCGTGCGTGGTCGCCATGTGTAGGGCCTTGCCCTCCCAATACCGTGGATCTTCGAAATTTAA
>WNGR01001781.1_pt1 | contig 23845 bp, 26 predicted proteins | sample 5407581 | NCBI WGS metagenome assembly WNGR01 (sample SAMN13153383, study PRJNA577476) | soil metagenome | isolation source: 80 cm soil or saprolite under Garry oak tree replicate 2 | place: USA:California | collected 2016-06-15
GCAAGAAAACGCCCCGTTGCCAGTGCTTTACGGCGAGAACGTCCATGAAGAATCCGTCGATGGAGACCGGGTTCGCACTGGCGTCAGTCGCGTGATCGACGGAGGTGAAGAAGTTGTCGTCTTGTTCTCGGTCGTGAATCCGACCAAACGCGCGATCTTGTTGATGGCGCCCCAAGTGCAACTGGGGGGAAGAACAAACTCGGGAAAACTCATACGCCGCAAAAAATGGTCGACGGCGGAACAGCTGTCCGTCCTGGATTTTCGGTTCAGTCGACGCCGGGTTGATCCCGGCGAGCGCGCCGATGGTGTCGTAGTGTTTGAGCGCCCGCCTTACAAGCAATCGAATGAGACGCTTCTGCTGCAAGTGGCCGAGTCGGGGGCTGTGGACCGCCCTGCCCTGGCGCCGATTGGGTTTGGGGTGAGTACTTCGTGGGAGGACCAAAATGGCAGAGGAAAATGACAAGAGAACTAGTGGAGTGCCAGAGGCCGTCCCTGTAGAAGAGCCGCTGATCGATGAAACAGACGTTCGAACTCGTCCGGGATGGCGTGAAATCTTTCGTCAGGCCTTCGACAAGGCGCGACGAGAACAGCGGGTCACGAACCGGCGCTACCTGGGGCGCGATCGCAGTCGTTCGCTCTTTCTGCTTGCAGGCGCAGCAATTGCGGTTCTCCTGTTGTTCCTCGGTGTGTTTTCCTCCTCCAACAACGCGAAGAAGGCAACAGACGGGAGGCGACCGGGAACGCCGGACTTGGGGCGTCGGCTGACTCCAAGCCAGCAATCGACTGGGCAAACGGGATCGGTGACGCCTCTGCTGAGCGCACAAACTGGGCAGCCCGAAGCCCAAGGCAGCCAAGATGTCACTGCTGAAGATGTGGGCCGGACGGCGCGACCAACCCAGCCGTCTATTGGAGCACAGCCAAACCCCGCAACTACCCCCGCCCCCAGGAATGCAGGACCGTACACTTTGGAGAAGATTGATTTTTCAGATACCGCAACGCGGCAGGAAGCACCTGGGGCCTCCACCTCAAGAGCGCAATCGACGTCAGATGATCTCCGGAAGCCTTCATTAGTGTTCGTTCGGAGTGTCCAAAGCAATGCAGCGAGTGCGAACACGAGATCAGCTTCGGCCGCAGTGGAGGAAAGTCCCATCATGCTGGAATTGCCAGCTGGAACGAGATTGATTGCCCGGCTCCAATCCGTCGTGAACAGTGCCATCAAGACGCCGGTTGTCGCTGCCATCGAGTACAACTACGAGAAGGACGGCCAAATTGTCGTGCCCGCGGGAGCGAAGGCAATCGGCAGCCTCCAACAGGTGGACCGGTCTGGATACGTGGCGATCCACTTCGACACAATTCAAATGCCAGACGGTACCACGGAAAAGGTCGACGCCACGGCAATGAGCCTGACCTACGGCCCTCTCAAGGGCGATATCAGCGGAAAAAGGACGGGCACCCGTTTTCTCGTCCGAACCTTCACGGGTCTAGGGACAGTGGCGACCTATTTGGTGGGGGCGGGCGGCAACAACGGTTTCAGCGGGCCGCTTTCGGAGAGTGCCCTTCTCCGCGACCGGATCGCCACAAACATTGGAATCGCCGGTGACCAGGAGTTGAACGGCCTGGCATTCAACCAAAACATCGTTGTCACTCTAGCAGGAAACACGAGGTTTTATCTCGTCGTGGAAAAGGGCGCGACGGTACGTGACGGAGAAGCACGTCCGGCCACAACGCAGCGTGTGAACAATACTCCGCTGCCCACCGCAGAGGAACTCCGCCAGCTAATGCAACTGAGACGAGAGCTGAGTGAAATGTATCAGCAGCCGAACATGCAAAGCACGGCGCAACCAGCGTCTCAGCAATGAACGAGGACGAGAAGAAATGGAACCGAACTGGAAGCCACTGGAGCAAAAGCTCGGGAAGAAACGCTGTGCCGGGTTCATGTTCATGGGGCGAGTGAATGGGATCAATCTGTATAAGCATGGGATTGCCAGAATCCATGTGAATCTAGATGATTTGGGCCGCTGCTACGTGTGGTGCGGAAATTCAGCGTACGAAAGAGCGGAGTTTGCATCGGAACTGGCCAAGCTGGAGGCAGCTCTCGCTCGGGTTGGCGAGTCGCTGAAGAGCACATACGACGATTGTTACATTGCCCGAAAAAGAGAAGCTTTGAAAAAGGCCGGCATCTTCCTCCTGCACGTAGAGATTGAGCCGCAAGACATATCCATCAACTAAGGCTCCCGGGAATCTTCCACGCCAAATACAGTCATGGGCAGCCCTTGGGAACAGCGGCGTAGTGGCCTAAATTACCCGCACAGAGGAGCGCAAGCGGCTGTGTGGTGTTATTGCAGACTGTATTTCGCGTATCGGCTGGGTTGGCATTTTGGCCGCGCTATAAGGAGAATCTTCCGCGAGGCACGTCAATCCTTCCGTTCCAACTTTCGATCTTCCGAGGGTGGTTTTCAGCATGCCGGGCGAACGCTCATCGCTCTGATCCTGGTTTCGATGCCCGTTTTAGTGGCAGTGGTGATTGGCCGGGTCGAATGGTTTTTGAACTGCCCCTCGATGTTCGCCGCAGCCTTCTTTCTCGTAATCTTGCTGCGTGGACCGCTTTCCGAGATCCCATGGCTTCTGAAGAAGGTGCTAAAGCTCGAAATCTCGATGTGCTTGCTCGCCGGTTTTGTGATGTTGCTCGACTGGAAGCCATTGTGGAGTTTTCTTGATCCATTCGGTCCTACTCGCAATCAGACAGGCTTCCACCTGATTCTTGCTGCGGTTTGCATATGGTTGGCAGGCGTCTCTTGGATCATTTTCTCCCGGCCTAAGCGAAAGTAAGAGGCCGTCGTCGCAGCCCGGTGGCGGAATCCCCACGCTCGTTAATAAGACTCTGTGCTTGATCTTTTTTGCGGGTGTAGTACGACCTCACTTTTTTGACAATTCGGAAAAACGGTCTTAGGGTTCCCGCGGCTTCGGCAGTTTTTCTCTCCGCATCCTCCGTTGCAGGAGAAGAGCAGCCAGCCAGAAAGGGGGCCCGTACATGAAGGTGAAAGTGGACGAAGCATGGAGGCGAGCATTCGCCGTGTTCGCTATTTCCTTCGTCCTAGCAGGCCAGATCGTCTGGGCGCAAAGCCTTGGACCACAGCCGCAGTTTAACGTTGCGGTTCAGGGCCAAACCGGCGCCCAGCCAGAAGGTGCCTTCCTGAATTTCATCAACTGGGTCGGCAACGTCATCGCACCTGTGGGAGCTGGCGGCGCTGTGGTCGGAGCAGTCGTTTCCTGGTTGCACGGTCGAGGCGTTGGCCGGTGGCTCGCTGCAGCTGCAGGGTTGCTGGCGGTATCCGGGATAACCCGGTTGATCGAGTTCTGGATCACCAACGGCACGGGAGGCGTGACGTAAACCGAGGCGGCGCGTCTGCCGGCGGACTTGGCAGGCAGTTCAGGAAAGGAGCGAAATGGCGCGGACTGCCTGCCAACCTCCGCTCAGATCTCGCCTCAAAGCGCTTGGTGGAAGAGAAAGGAAAGATGGAGCAATGGCTGTCCCACAACTCTTAAGCGATATCATCCGGGTCCTTTTACTTCTTGCGCCGGCAGCTGCGCTGGTCGCGTTGGTCCTTGCAGGAATCAGTTTGACGCGCGAGGGTGGAACGACGTTTATCATCGGTGGCAGCTTCACGAAGTGGATGTTTTGGGCAGTCATATTCGCAACACTCGGGCCTTTGCTTGGCTGGTTCACTTCGTTTGGAGTTGCAGCTCCGGTGCCAGCAGGTGGAATAGGTACGTCGTGGCTGAGCTCCTTTCAGTCCGATGTGTCCAGCTTTGTTACGAATTTTGTTGTCGGAAGGCTGGTGACCGCACTCGCGGCGTATTTCGTTCTGCGAGCGATCCTTGACACTGCGTCAGGTGGACACCCGCTCCCATCTATCCTCGCCGCGATGTTCTTGCTTGGCACTCAAACGACGTACTCCCTCATCCAGACCTATAACACGGGAACACAGTTCGCGACCGTTGACGTCCTGGACAGCCTTTGGAATTACCTGGCCGGGACCATCATGCCGATCGCAGCGGGACTTGCGATTGTGGGAGCGATCATCAATTTTGCCACGCGCCGGCCAGCGATGCGTTTGGTCGCCGTAGCCCTGGCAATGCTTTGTGTTTCAGGAATATGGAAGTTGGTCCTCTCGATGGAGGCGTAAGAACTTCGATGTCGTTCACCAACGGGATTCTGAACTTAACGAATTGGGCAGGAAACGTGATTCTGCCGACACTGGCCGGCCTCTTCTTTGCGATTGCCATCTTGCGATTTGCGCGTTCGGAGTCCTATGTGGCGGCAATGTACGGGGGATTTCTCTGCCTCATGGCCTCCGGTTTGTTGCGAGCGATGGAAACATTTGCCTCGCAGAGGCCATGGAACGACCCCGACGTTTATTGGGTAGCTCTCCTAAGTTTGGTGAACTGGGTTTGCAATGTGCTCATGCCAATTTACGCGGGCCTGCAGGTAGCAGCGGGCGCACTCCGGATGGGCGTCATCACGAGGATCCATCCCACCGAGGGTTGGATGAGACACTTCGTGGCAGCCGCACTCTGTTTGCTCCTTTCCGGATTGTTGCGGCTTGCGGAGTTCTTCGTAATTCAAGGTACCGGGGGAGTGACCTAGAAAGAGAGAAATGGTTGATGGCGCTTGAGGTGACACCTGTGTATCGCAATCTCCGGACGCGCGTCACGTTTTTCGGTCTCGAAGCCGAAGACCTGTTCGCGATTCTCGCGCTGGCTGTTGTCGCGAACATCCTCGGAAGATTCGTTCATCGGGAGATGTTTGGGCTCCCGATGAACATGGTCCTGCAATATGTCGTGCCTGTGCTGACCATTCCCGCGTTGATGCTGTTCAAGTACGGCAAGCAACGAGGTTATCTCCAGTACTGGGTGATGTTCCATGCAAAACCGCACTTGTATTCCGCGCTCGAGTGGGACCGCGAACTCACACGGGAATACCTGCGGCTGGGAGGTCAGGCATGTCGCTGACAGCCGAACGGTATGAACAATCGATGAGCGCGCCCCCTTTGTGCGAGCAACTTCGCATCCGCGATCTGCTGGACAACGTGGCCGTGCAAGTCGATGGGTCCCTCGTGGCGGGGTTCGAGGTTGGAGGCATTCAATCGTATTACGCGAGCGATGAAGCGAGAAACCGGACCAAGGGACTGCTCGAAGCTCTCGTGAGATCACTGCCTGAACGGTCCATACGAATGCAGGTGCGGTTTGAGATTTCGGAGGGCACGGGCGATTTGGTATCGCGCTATGTTCGCGAGCGCCGGAACGAAAGCCAAGTGCTCCGTGAGCTCGATCGTCTCCACGTCGAGTTGTGGCGGAGCCGGGAGGCCGCTGGCTTCTATCTCCAGCACTTCCTCCATCTGTATTTCATCTGGAACCCCCGGATTCATCATCAGTCCCCAGACCTCGAATGGAAACGAAAGATGAAATCGAGCGGAAACTGGAGTGTTTCGGCTTCGAAGTGTATTGAGCGCTCGCAGCAGGAGCATGAGGAACTACTTTCGGAATTCAATAGCCTCCTGGCCGGAGTGGAAGCGACACTGCAAGCGACGGGGATGTCACTTCGGCGGATGACCCACCAGGACCTGTTCCTTGAGATCAAGCGCGCGCTCCATCCCCTTGGGAATGACACTCTGCCTTACCGGCCGCCTGACGAGTCACTCTGGTATGAGAGCGCGCGAAGCCAGATGGCCAACGTAAACATCGAAGATGAACAAGACGACTACCTGAAAATCGGAGGCCTGCTCTATTCCTGGATCAGTTTGAAGGACCTGCCCGATGCCACGTTCCCGGGCATCCTGCGTGAACTCGTGGTCATAGACTTTCCCATCGTGATCAATGCGGAAGTCATCCTCCCCGACCAGAGCAAGTCGATCAAACAATACAAGAGCCGCCTGCGAAAAATGCTCGCCGCTCAGAAGGATTTTCATGGGGGTTTTCGCATTAACGTCGACGCTCAGGTGGCGGAGCACCAGCTCATCAAAGTCCTGCAAGACCTGATTTCGAGTTCGCTGAAAGCCTGCCAGATGAGCCTGATTGTGACTGCGCGCACTTCCAGGCCCTGCCGGAATCGCATGGAACGGGAAGAAGCCGAACGCATCCTGGCGGACCGGCGGCAGCGGGTGCTGCATGCGATCGCGCGAATGAACGGCGGCCGCGGGATTCCGGAGACCCTCGCACAAAAGCGTCTCTTCTTCGCTGGCCTTCCCGCAATGGGAGGGGAGAACCGGCGGGAACTCGATCTGCTCACGCTCAATGCCGCCGATGTGTTGCCCGTAGAGATGCCATGGCGCGGGACCCGGCATTCACCCCTAATGCTTCTCGAAACGCCCTACCGGCAATTGGTGCCTTTCTCACCGTTCGACGCAAGCCTCGGCGACGCAAACATGCTCATCATGGCGAAGAGCGGCGGGGGCAAAACCTTCATGGCGCAACTCTTTCTGCTCATGATGGCACGCGCCAACCCGCAAATCTCCATCATCGAACGGGGTGACTCCTACCAGCCACTTGTACAGTTGATGGGCGGACGCGTCATCGACGTCAGGCTCGACGGGAGTGAGACGCTCAATCCCTGGGACCTGCCCGCGGGAGAAACGACGCCAAGCAAGGAGAAGATCGCGTTTCTCAAGAATCTCACCCGCCACATGATCGGGGACAGTCCGGGCTCGGACAACTCACTCGTCGACAACCTGTTGAGCGATGCAATCGGGCGGACTTACAAGCGTTGCGCCATTCGGTACTCCAATCCCATCCCCACATTCAACGACCTTCGCGAGGAGCTCGCGCAATGGCGCGATGAAGAGCGCATGCAACGCACAATCGACGAGGCCCGCCTGGCTGCAATCAAGCTGCGCGGATGGACGGGAGAAAAAGGGATTTACGCCAAGCTGTTCGACGCGCACACCACGATGCGGCTGGACAGCAATTGGCTCTTCTTCAATGTCGAAGGGCTGAGCTCAGACTCGAAGCTCGAAACCGCCATGAGCATGCTGATCGCGAATGCCGTGGCATCTCGCTCGGGCGGAAAGACAGGGCAGCCGAGCATTACGGTTCTCGATGAGTGCTGGTTCCTCTTGGATTCCCCAACGCTCGCTCCCGAAGTGGTCCAACTCTTTCGGACGGCTCGGAAAAGGAATTCCAGCGTCTGGGGAATCAGTCAAACGGTAGAAGACTTTGTGGGAACCGAGTTCCAGCCGCGGGAGCATGGTCCGGGGATCCTCAAGAATGCAAGCACAAAGATCATTGGACAACAACCAGGGGACATGAGCCCGCTCGTGAATCACCTGTACCTGAATCCGGTTGCGTTGAACGAGGTAAAGCGTTTCAGGGCACCCCGGAAGGGAGAGTGTGCCGATGCACTCTTGGTGCTAGGAGAAAAAGCCGAGACGACGCAAACGATTCGAATCGCACCGACGGCCACGGACTACTGGGTGTGTACAACGTTTCCTAGAGAGAGAAGGTACAGGGCTTGGGTCCTAAAGAAGTTTGCGGACCAGCCGCTGCTCGAGACCTATCAGGAATTGGCGCGACGGTTTCCTCACGGATTAGCGGAGGTTCCACCACTACCGGAAGAGATCTCAGATGCGGTGACAGGAGAAATGCAGTCATGAAACGGCTCTTTTCCGCGATGTCCCCCCGATGGCAGCGACTTCTCGGCTTCGCTGCCTGGGGAGCACTCATCGTCGTGATTCTTGCGAGTGCGCCGTTCCTGTTCGACCTTGTAGGTCGTGGCATCGGTTGGATTATCGGGTTGTTTCCACACCCGGACGAGTCATGGAAGGAGTGTTCATGGTGTTTTTGACAAACGTACTGTTCGGCCTTTTCTTCGTCATTTTTTCCTATTGGATGGTCATCGCAAGAACCCGGCGGCGAGTGCTAGCTCTTTCGCTGGCAGGTGTATTGGCCGTGGCGCTTGTCAGTCCGCCGCCGACACAGGCGCAAGGGAGCCTTGTGGTAGCAATTCAGTCCGTGCTGAACGTAATCAACGGCATGATCAAAACGGCATTGAACTCGATCAATTCGGTGCGAACGGCAATCAGCAATCTCTACAAGCAAGCGACATGGCCTGTGGCCCTGATCAACCAGGCGAAGGCCATGGTAACGCAGATGATCGGCCAATACAGAGGCCTCATGCAGAACATTTTCAGCATTAACTTGAAGAGCGCCACGCTGCCTAATCCGATCGGCCTCGAGAACGCTATGCGAAATCACCAAACCAACGATTTCGCGAGCCTTACCAGTTCGTTCGGAACCACCTATGGCAGCGTTCCAAGCGCGACGGCGGCCAGCCCGGCAGACCGCACGATGATGGACATGGACGACGCACTGGCGGTCGACAACTTGAAAACACTGAAGATGAGCGACGCCGCTGATGATCTGACCTTGCAGGCAGCCAATAACATTGAGAACGCTGCCAGCCAGGCGGCTCCAGGATCAGCGCCTTTTCTAACCGCGACCGCAGTTGTTGCCAGCATCGAGAGCCAGGCTCTGACGCAGAAAATGCTCGCGGCTGAATTGCGCCAGGAAGCGGCACGGCTGGCTCACGAGAATGCCCTTCGTAAACGCGGAGCAACGGTGACCGAAGATGTGAACGCGCAGATTCTGAATCTGCTGAAACGGAATTAGGAGAGGAGAAATCCGATGATAAATGCTATCCAGGGTGTGAAACGAGGATTGAGGTGGGCTTGGGGACACAAGGTCCGGACCCTTGTTCTGTTGGTGGTCTTTACTCTCCTTGCGCCGAAGCCTATTAGGAGTCAATTTGTCGACCCCTGCTGCGCCATCCTCACGACTGGTCTAACCACGATCAGCAGCACGTTAAGTAGCGCCATCGGCGGAGGGTTGAATAGCGTTCTGTCGATCGAGAAAGACATCTCGAACTTCGAGCAAACTGTCGTCTGGCCACAAAACCTAATCAATCAGGCCCGTTCGCTGGTAGGGAGCGTTCAGGGCATCTTCAACCAGATCCAGGGTGTGATGCGTATCCCCGTGAATAGCGCGACCCTGCCGGCAACACAGCAGTTTGAGCAGAACCTCCTCTCGCGTGATCCGAACCAGATCGCCCAAACCGGCGCGCAATACACGGCTGTTTACGGTGCGGTGCCGAACGCGACCACCGCTTCACCGCAGACACGCGACATGATCGATATGACGGATGCCGCGGCGCAAGCAGCAATGAAAAGAGCAATCGAGATCGATGCCCTGGCGGATCTTGAGCTCCAGGCGGCAGGCCAGATTAACCAGAGCATTCAGACAGCCGCCCCCGGGAGCGCACCGATTATTGAAGCGCAGGCAGATGCATGGCTGGTTCGCGCCAATGCGTACACACAGTCCGCAACAGCGGACCTGATGCGCGTGCGCGCCATCGATCTGGCCAACGCGAGCGCCAATGTGAAAAACGGCGCTGCAAATGCCGCCGCTGTACAGCAGCAGATTTACAACCTCCTGAAGAGGCAGTGAACCGTGTTCTATTTTCAGCAACTCCTCCAAACAGCGCTGAATGGAATCGACAGCGCAAACGTTACGGGCGCTGTGTTGGGCGTTGCCAGTACGATTCTTCTGCTCAGTTTCCTCTACAGCGCATACCAGGCATTCGCCTCAGGGGGAGATGTCCGGATGCTTGCGATTTCGGCAATCAAGTATCTGATTCTGGGACTGGTATTCGCCAACTACGGCACGGTCTTTCGCGACGTCAACGGAATGTTCAATTCCGTGGCCAACTTCATTTACAACTCAACGGGCGTCGGGGATCTCTTCGCGAATTGGATGAATCAGTTGGCCGAGTATTGGCAAGCCAATGGGAACATATCTCTGTGGAATCTTGTGACCGGGCTGGCTTCCGGAGTCATCAGCCTGATCCTGATCCTCAGCGCGTTCGTCCTATTTCCTGTTTGCTATCTCATCTTCACCGTCTTTTATGCGATGTACGGGTCGGTGCTCTACGTGACGGGTCCCTTTGTCTTGGCGCTGTTGCCGGCGAGGGGCCTCGGCCAGTTGTCACGCACCTACCTCGTGAACCTCATGACGTTTCAGGCGTGGGGGCTCATTTACGCAATCCTTCAAGTCCTCATGTCTGCGGTGAATCTCTCAAGCATAAACGCCGTCCTCAACGCGAACGGAGTTCTGAACAGCTTTGTCGGTTCGAGTCAAATGATTCTTCTAGCTCTCACGGCAAGCATTTTCTCACTCTCAATTGCATTGATTCCGTTCATTGCCAGCCGGATTGTTCGTGGTGACATGGGCAGCACAATGATGACGATCGTCAGCGCTATAACGACAGCAGCCAGCACCGTGGCTGGGTTGGCGGCTGGGTCATTCAGCGGTGTTGGAGAGGGTGCGCTTGCTTCTCACGCAGCAGGAGGGGGAGCGGCACCACTTCCTCCGCCACCGGCGGGACTAGGGACTGCGTCGTCCGCGCCGCTTGCCGCTGGCGCAAGCGTGTCTCCAGTTGGCGGTGCCGCGGCTGCAGCCATTGCGTCCACATCGATGTCGCCAACACCGCCATCGGGCAGCGCAATGAGTGGGGTGAGTGCTGCTATGCCCAGCGGCGGAGACAGCGATGTTTCCTCCGCGACAGCAACAGCATCCCCTTCGTCTTCACCCGTTTCGGCAGGGCGTTCCTTTGCCAGACCCGGCCAATATCGCGCGTTCAACATTCCGCATGCCATGGCGTGGCACGTCGGCTACTCGTTCGGGTCGGCTTACCGAGGACTGAGAGGAGGGGAATAGCAGATGAGAAAGATAGACCGGATGTCAGAGCTTCCTGAGGTCACCCGGTACACGAAGTATTACGAGCACGACGGCATGCTCCGGGCCTATGCGAACCGCGCCATGCTGCTAGCAATGATTTTCGGCGGGCTTGCCATGACCTCTCTGGGTTTCGCCATCTACGTTCGCCTGCAACCGCCGACCGTGATCCGCGTCGACAGCGATGGCAACGCTTCGGTTGTGGGCGGGCCCCATGCCGGTAAGGTGGCAACATTCAGCCTTTCTGTGGATGCCTCGTCCGCAGATCCTTCTCCGGGCGTTGCACCTACAGATCTCGACGGCCGAGCGGTCGTGCGCCATTTTCTTGATCGGTATCTCACGTACACGCCGGACTCGGTGGACCGGAACATTGCCGAGGCTTTGAACATGATGACGGCAAACCTGCGCGTCTATTCCATGAACAAACTTCGCGAAGAGGACACGGTGGGAAAGATTAAAAGCGACCACATGATTTCAGATTTCGCGATTCGCTCGATTGAGCACGTGAAGGGAACGCCTTGGACCTACACGGTCTTCGGCGTAAAGGAAGTTCACCGTGTGAAGAATGCGACGGAGGCGACGGATCAAATCGTCGCGCGGTACAACTTGCGCCTGGTCGAAACGGCTCGCTCAGAATTGAATCCGAGCGGACTACTCGTGGCCGAGTACGGCGAACAACAGATGGTTGGCGAACGAGAGGCGGGGCTGCTGCAAAAGAGCGCCCTCGACAAGGACAGGCCTTGAACGATTTGCCGCCAAGAGGCATGCACTCGAAGGCGGTGGAGTAGAGGAAAGGAGGACTTCAACGTGGCGGTAGGTGCAACAGAGGTGGTCGGAGATGGGAAAGATTTGCAGGCGAGCCGTTCCTCGCGTGGAACTCGCAATCTGCGAATAGGACAGGCGCGTGGCGTGGAAGGGCAACGCTTCTTTCTTGCCAAACCAGGAGGAAGTCACGGCGTTCCCGAGTTCAGCAAGGAGTTCCCGGGAGAAGCGGAGGCAATGGTGGAATCCCTCAAGACCGGCCTGAGCTACTTCGTGGTTTCCGAGTGGCGAGGTGTTGCCGATTTCTCGGGTAAGAAGCCGCAACTCGGCCGGGAAGCCGTTCGCGGTGGGCCCAAGACGGGATAGCAAAAGTTTCTTCACAGACTGAAGTTGGTCTGTCGAGAGCCGTCCACAAGCTCCAATGATTGTGGATCAGTGCTTGGCTTGCTCGACGTGTGCCCTGTCAGGCCCACAAGAGTGAGTCAGCAAACTCCTGGTTTGTTTTTGCCGAGCAAACAAAGGAGAAAGAAGCGCAGCAACGAGGAGGTCCAACGCGTTGATCTGCGCTTAAACAACTAAACCTGGTTCGGTTCTTCGCGAGCCTGACCGGAAACCCGTACCTCGTTTTCGGCCCAGGACAGCGAAGAGACCGGCGGCAACGGCCTCCTTGTCTGTTCTTTGCCGGACGGAAATAAGGAGGAGGAAATGCCGACTGAAACGGTGAGTGGAATGCCTGTAGTGACGCTCGACATCAACGAGATGGGACAAATGAAACAGCGGCTGCCGAGATTGACCCAAGAGGAGCAACTGGCGAATACGCTCCTCCAGGGTCTTTATCCCGGCATTCGTGTCGCACGGCTCAATGTCCCACCTGGAAGGTTGGAGGATCACCAGGAAAACGAAGTTCAAAAAGCGATGAGGTCTTTCGGTATAGATGGCGTGCGGTATCGGCTCGTCGGCGCAAGCGCCTCGGCAAAGAGCGGCAAGTTCTACGCCGTGGACGAACGCTACGAGCCGGCCATTGCGGAGCGTTTCCGTAAATGGCCGGAAGCAGCTATCACCTACTTCGGGATCCTGGTCTCGCCGTGCAAGCAGCGAATCCAGTTGCCCGACGCAAGGGTGATGGTTGTGAAAGACCGCACGTTGGGCACGAATGACTGCCGGGGTTGGATCTCGCGGTCGGTGTTCGAGCGTTTTCATTTGCCCGGGCACCGTCTCTATCAGTTCCGGTTGGCATTCGAAAACACGCAGGCCAAGGGAGCATGCAAGGTGATGCCGGACGATGTCGCCCAGAAACTCGGGGCGGACATCATCTTGCCAGAGTCGTGTGTGAAACCCGAGTACAAACAATCCACGCGATTCTTGGACTTCCTCCATTGGCGACGGCCGAAGATCGAGGTCAGGAGCTACCGGGGACCGGTGGTATTTGGCATCCGGGAGGTTTCAAGGACGCTCGATCTCCATAGCAGTTACACACTTATCGAACACGCGCCCTGGGAGTCCATCCAACTCGAAATCGTGCCGTTTGCAATGGAGCAGGCGCGCAAGCTGCGGACGGCATGCGAGGATGGCAACTACGATGAAGTCATCGAACTCCTGGGCACATCCCACGCACAAGCTCCATGGGAAGAGGCGAACGACTCGGAATACACCTCATTCGAGCACACCGTTGTTGAGGCTGTGCTCAAAGTGGATTCGAGTGGCTACCTCATCAAACACCCTTACATCAACAACGCATTGAACCGCTTGCTGGCGAAGTGGGCATTCAAGCTTTGCACAGCTGGTGGTTTCAAGATTCCAGGCTTTGCTCTTGCCGACGACGGCTTCCTCAGTCTATATCAGGGGCAGGTCGTCGCCGCATCCGACTGGCTGCCACAGGACCGAGCCATCAGTTCGGTTCCGTGCCCGAAGGGTTTGGTCGTGCGCTACCCAATCCGCATGTTCGAAGATTTGCTTCCTTACACGCGGGTATCTGCCGAAGAGGCGGTCGACCTCGTAACGCAAGTCATCGAAGAGCAAAACGGCTGCTCGATGGACAGCGAGGCAGTCGTGGACTTGGTGGAGAAGCAGATCAGACTTGACGGAGCATTCACCCTACACAGCGAAACTGCTGCCAAGAACGGAGGAGATTTCGACTTCGACCTCGTAGCCGTGGTCGAAGGCGATCGCTTCCCCCGCTTTGTGGAAAGCCGTTTCGCACACCAGGACCGGCACGAAAAAGCGAAATCAAAGCGCACCAAGAAGCAGAGTCCTTGGTGGAATCTCGCACTGGTTGCGAATCAGGCCAAAGGAAATCAGATTGGCTCGATCACCGACCTGAAGACCTCCTGTTACGCCGCTGGTTTTCGAGGAGAGGCCTACCAACTCGTGGATGAACTGCAGCATGCCTTAGACAGCCTGAAGTGGGGCACCGAGGTGAACCAACAGCTCATCGCCGAGATCCGTCAGAAGGTGCCACTCGCGCCCTGGCTGCAATTGAAGGACAGAGAGCGGGTCAGCGATATGCCGGTGCATGTTGAAGTTCTACCCACTGACAAGATCGGGTACCTCTATAACCTCGCGAGAAAGGACGTCGAAGACTTCTTTTCCGCGAAACTGCCAATCGCCGACTTCCACGGGCTGATTACCAACGAGCATTTCACGCGAGAAATGTCCCAGGAGTGCCGGTTGGTCAGCCGCATCTACGCGGAGGAAGTCGGAAAACTCATCAAGGAAAAACAGGCTTTGGATGAAGCCTTGGCGAAAGCCGAGGCTGAATATCAGGCCAACCGGAATGACCAAGCAACCAGGAACGAAGCACGTACCCGGCGCAACGCCGCCCGGAGTGCCGTCCATGCCTACAAAGAAAGGTCCCGCGAGGAATTTCAGGCTTTACGCTCGATCATTCGAGCGTGGGGAGACGGAAAGAAGCAGAACCGGCGCGGCTGGTGCCAGTCCCTGCACGCAGTCATCTGTGCGGGGAAAGGAAACGGCTCGCTGCTGTTTCATGCCTTCCCACAGGAAATCATCGACAAGATTGCGGAGGAGACTGGCAGCACCCCTGTGCAAGTCTTTGTGCCCGATCTCGTGGATGGTGAAATCGAGTTTGACGAGGAAGGCCGCGTTTTCCTCGTTGAACAATTCCCCAACGGCGACGGCAGCACGCACGAGCGCAAGATCTTCCTCCTTCAGATATCGAAGAAGGGAGAAGTGCTCGTGGATGGGAAGGTTGTCGATCGCGTGCAGCCATTCCCGATGCGATACGGGTCCGGCACGATCCGCGATGGCAAGCTGGTGTTCAAAGACATTCGCCAGCACACCACCGTAAAGCGCTCAACAACAACCTTGAGCAAACCGTGTGACGGAACTTGCGGCGAAGATTCTTCGCTGAGTGGTCCGAGCACGGCCCGCGCACAGGGAGAAACTCCATCGTGAACCAAAGTCCAGGGGGCCTGAGGTTCGGGGCCTCCTGGGCACCCGTATATATAAGGATGGGAAGGAGAAGCGGAAGTGAACAAGATTTGGCTTTCTTTTGCAGCAGTTGCAGCCCTCTCATGGCCGGCCTGGGGACAAAAAGTGGAAGTGCAGAAGCCGAGCCGCGGTCAGATCCTCCACGTCCAAACCGCGTTGAACCACCTGACGGTTCTCGAAATGACTGAGCCGGTCAGCATGGTTGCGGTGGGTAGTCCCGTATTCAAAGTGGAGTGGCGCGAGAACAAAGTCTTCATCGAACCAACGGAAGAGAGCGTCGCGACCAATCTGTTTGTGTGGACGGCGTCGGGCCGTTTCAATTACGAGCTCGACCCCGCGGGAGCCGTCCCGCAAATGGATTTCGCGATTGACCAGCCAGTTGCAGATCCACCAGAGGCCAAGGTTTCCGCGAATCGGGCTGTCAAGCCGAGTGGTCCGTCGCCAGCGGAGGTGCTCATCGAAGCTAAGCCCGTCCGTTTGTATGGGTCGCTCTCCGACAAGAACCGAATTGCCCTTTACCTGACGGATTTGCTGGAACACGACGGGCAGGTCTTGATCCGGTACACCATTCGTAACAACACCAACAAAGCCTATGTCCCCGGAGCACCACAGGCGGCCGCACTTACTGCACCGCATTACCGCCAATCCCTTTACCCGCTTTCAAACTATCAGCTGAGCCCGACTGAGTCGGCAAGATTGAAGAGTAGCGGTGAAACGTCAGTCGAGGTTTCAAACAGCGAGATACGCTCACAAAGAATCGAGCCAGGGCAGGAGAAGACGGGCATTGTCGTAATAAAGCTTCCTCAGGAGCACATGGAGCCCGTCGTGCTTCGCGTGACCTTTCTTGCAGGCCCCAAGGGCCCGGTTAGCGCAACGCTGGTGCTTTGAAATGCCGAAACGCGTTAGAGCGGATGAGGCCCATGCATGGCTCAAGGATTACTTCAAACAACGGCGGGACATCGGTCTCGGCAAAGTAATCGTGGACATCGTTCTCAATCCGCGGAACCCATTTGAACCGGAGGCGTGGCGTTTGCCGAGACGCGGGTTTGTCACTGCCGTGGGCCTGTTCGCCTTCGCCATGGGTTGGTTTGTTTTTTTCAACTTCGCGAATTAAGCGAGGTGCAGCGATGGGAGTCGTTGTACAGGTCGTCGAAGCAATCGCAGTTCTCATTCCAGACCTCCAAATGCTGTCGCTGAGTGTGCCCGCGCTCTTCAGCCTTTACTGCGTGGGGAACACGCTCGGTCTTCCCGGGACCAAGAATACGAACTCGGCCCTGCTGATCTCATTCGCCGTCGGATATCTGGTCACTGTCGCTCTGAACATCTTTAGCTCTCTGGCGCGCCCGGTGCGGCCTAGCATCGCTCGCTTACCGTCAAGGACCGGTTACGCGGTGCGCGATTCACTGCCAGGGGCGCGCATGGGGGCGGTGGCGAGATTCAGGTTCCTGATGCGCAAGCGGCAAGAGGATCGGCTGCGCAAGAAGGCGTTGTTGATGCGGTACGACTTTGAGCAGCGTGCGCAAGGACTGATTAACGAGTTGTCTCAAGGGCAGCCAGAACGTCTGTGTGAGAGTTATTCCCAGGTACCGCGGCACTCGATGTTGGAGTATGAGGATTACAACCAGAAGACCGTCAGGTGCTGGCTCAGAATGTATCGGCGCGGTCGACGCGTTGTCGTCATCGCAACAGACCTGACCTATAGGCTGCATTCCGGCTCGAGCATTACAAACACGATCAAGACTGTTGCGGTTGAAATATGCCGGCAGTTCCAAATCGCACCGTGGGACCTCGTCTTGGTCGAACACTATGACTTTAGAGGTGAGGAGTGCGCCATAGGGCTCGAGTATTCCGAGCAATTCGACATGGTGGAGTTGCAATGGGACCGACGGAGGAAAGAGTTCTGCGACCCACAATGGAAGAGGCTGTCATTGGGGGAAGTAGAGAAAGTGACCGGGTGCTTTCCGTTTGGGGATTGGTGCACGGAAGCCATCAAATGTGAGTAAACAGGTCCAAATCGCGCTGGAAGTGTACGTCGACCTCACTGGGAGGAAAATCGGGCATCTGATTCTCAACTCTGAAGAGTTGACTGGCAAGCAAGACATGCGCGCCTTGAACTCATGAGACCCACGTATTCAGCACCACGCGAACATCAGCCCCCATTCGGGAGCTACGAGACGATCCTTGTACTGTTGGTCGTCGCAGGCGGCTGGATCGTTTGGTACATTGCGCGCGAGTTGTGCCACTTCACTGGCAGACAGCTTCTGGAATTTCCAGTCTATTTCCTAATCGCACTGGCCGCGGTCGCCTGGCCTGAGTACCGGTTGCTCACGGCGCGATCCCGCCGCGAAAAGGAGTGGCCGCATCCGCCGCTCGTTGTGTCCGCCAGAAAAGACGAACGGGCAACCCGGCAGGCTTGGAACCAGAGTGCCGTTGTCCTCGGCTACGACGTGCACGGAAAGCCGTGGCTCTGGCCCGACCGCGTTCGGGTGATGCAGGGAATCATCCTGGGAATGACCGGCACGGGCAAAACGACACTGCTGCGGAACATCATCACACAAGACCTGTATCGAATGGTTGGGCCTCCCGACGACCGCCATCGCATCCCCATGGTGATCTTCGATGGCAAGGGTGATATGGAATTCTTCTACAGCCTTCTCCCTCACATTCATCGCGCAGGGCGGCTTCGCGATTTGCGCGTGCTCAATCCTGGCCGGCCCGATACCTCCGTGCGCTACAACCCGTTCCATTGCGGCGATGAAGACTACATGCCGGCGGTAAACATGGTGTTCGGCTCCTTCAATCTGCACGACGAGTTCTTCGCGAAGCACCAATTGAACTACCTCGCGGATATTGTGCGCGTGCTCGTGTACACCGGGCTGAAGTTCAACTTTTACGACGTACTGGTTATGGCCATCGATGAACTGGTATTGCGGGAGCAGGTAGCGCAGGCTGCCCGGCGCCTTGAGCAGAGCGAAAGCATCAGCACGCAACGAAGGCTGAATTTTGAGATGTCCGTCAAGAATCTGTATCAGTCGTTTCAGGACAGGGAGCGAGTACAAAAGATCCAGGGCCTACTGAATGAATGTATGACCTTTCTGGATGATGAACTAAGCCTTATCACGGGATCATACGAGGATTTGCTGTCGCTTGACGATGTGATCGAGCAGGAACTCATCCTGTTTGTGACCTTGAACGTGAATAAAAACACGGAGCCGGTGCGCGCGCTCGGGAAGATGTTGCTGCAAAATCTTCAGTTAGTCGTCGGCAAAAGGTACGAAAGCGACACCCATCGCCGACGCGCCAACAAGCCGCTATTCAGCGTCGTCCTCGATGAGTTCGCACCCTTCGGGTATAGAAACTTTCCGCAGATCCTGCAGACAGCGCGGGGAACGAACACGGCGTTCCTGTTCTCGATGCAGAGCCTTCCCCAGCTCATGCACGTCGGCCGAGGATTCAAAGAAGACGTCACTTCCGCCCCAAACACAACCATGGCGATGAGGACTCGCGACGAGGAAACGGCGAGCTATTTTCTGAGAGCCTCGGCGGAACATCGCGTCACACGGCGCAACCTGACGATGGAGCGGTGGAGATTTTTCGGATTCGAAAGCTATGAGGAGACAGGCAGGGCGGTCGATATCGAGGCTCGCGAAACTCGAGCCCTCGACGAGCACATCAAGAACCTGCCCAAGGGTCAAATGGGAATTCTGATGACGGATGACACGCGCGGCACACTCCACGCCCACCTGCATGTGCGTCCTCCCGCTGACGTCACGATCCCTCACTTCGAACCCGAACTGTATCCTCGGCTCAAACAGTCCCGCGCGACGTCTGTAGGTGCGAATCTCCGATTCAAGAGCCCTGAATTTGCGGGGACACGTTACGCGAGACGTGGGCACTGACGATGGGGAATATGAGGCGACTAATCTGTCGCGGCTTGTTGACGATCGTCCTTTCCTTTGCTGCGTCCAGTGTCCGGGCGCAAGCTCCGCGACAGCCGTCCCTTGGCCGGGACACATGGTACGAATTCCTGCTGAAGAAATGTAACCCCAGCGGTTTCGACTACGGGGCCTGGCTTGAGAAACGACGCGAAGCTTTCCTGGAAGCAACTGTGAAGGAACCGCACTTCTTGTACAGCTTGTCCGTGACGGCTGGCCTGTTGTTCATGATGGCTGCCTGTACGAAATTGATTCTGGACAACCGCCGCCGAATGCGAGTCACCGAGGAGATGATGGCAGACGTTTACAGTCATGATCTCATTTCGCGTCAGGTGGCGAAGGAAGCCATCGAAAGACATAACCGGCACATCGAGCAGTGCAACCGCGCAATCGAAGCCTCGGAAGCAGGAGACGCGCGGCCCGGCTGGGGCGACACACAACTTGACAATCTAAAAGGGGAGTTGCAGCGCGTCGCAGGCCAGCTCGAAGCCACGACACAGGATCGCAACAAGCTTCAGGAAGAGCTCCGGCAGAAATCACTCATCGTTGCTGACCTTTCCACACGACTCGATGCTTTGTCAAAGAAGTTGAACGGGCCGCGCGACGACAGCAGCGGTGCCGGGGAGTCCGTGTCAACCGATGCCAATGCAGGCGGCACCAGGTTTGTCGGTCACATCAATCGGCTGCAAGAAGAGTTGTACACCGAACGTCAGAAGAACAAGCGCTTGAAGGGAGCCTGACAGGAATGCTGGTCACGATCACGGGTTTTGGCAGTGTTTGGCGTCGGCGTATTGGAAAAGATCCGAGAGATTCAAGACGGTTTGCGCGGGCAGCGTACTTCAACACTACCGGAGTTCCCGTCAATGGCAAGATCCGAACCCGCCCGAAAATCGTCGGCCAGGTGCGGTTCAACGGAGTTGGAGGTTTCGACCCGAACTATCCGCTTCGCATGATGAACAGTGTCTTTGAATGTGCCGACCCATGTATTTGGCAAGGCCAAAACAAAGTGTTATTCGAGCGAATGTTGCCAACACCACAGCAGCCCGATTATTTCCTAGTGGTAGCGAGAGCTTCTGAAGTTGGTCACCTGGATGTGGGCTCGCCCGCGTGGAAGTCGGAAGGCACGCTGCTGATTTCCTTCAGCGAATCTCGCGACCAACAGGAGGTCATGTTGTTGATGCCGGCTGATGCCTGGCTACGCAGTAATCTGGGCAGGTACGTCGTCCGGCCGTTCGTGTCCTGGCCCTGGAGTGCAAGGCTCCAGTTAACGTCCGCATGGTGATGTGAAGGATGCGCTACCCGGAAGGATCGATTCAGCTCAACCAATCGCGCGATCTTCCTGTCTTGCGTCAAATCCTGCATTCTGAATTCATCACACGCTCCCAATTATTCGCGTTCATGGAATTGCATAACTATGAGCGCAGTCGCAATTCACTGGACTGGAGAATAAGGAGATTGGTTGAACAAGGACTCGTAGTGCGGCAGACAGCCGTGGCCGGGATAGGAGATGTTGTGTATTCGCTCGCAAATGAGGCCGCGGAACTGCTGCAGAGTATGGGCGAATACTGTCTGATTGGGCGTGGCCGATCTACTGGCAAGAACGGCAATCAGAGCGTTCTCCATGCGGTTGGGCTAAATGATATCCACCTCAGCTTGATGCGCTCTCACGTGCTAGTCCGGTGGATAAGTGCGATGCAGATTCGTTCACAAAATGAGCTGACCGACTATGGCTTCGTCAAGGACTACGATGCGGTTGTCACGGTTCGGACCGAGATTGGAGAATATCGATTCGCGCTGGAGTATGAACGCACGCCAAAAGCGATGAAGTACTACAGCGCAATCGCATCCTGCATCAGTGAGGAAACTCACCTGAGTCGTCTGCTTTACCTCGTCACAAATTACGACTTGCTGCGCTTTATCTCAAGATTCTTCCGGCAGAGCAAATGTGCGGTGTTCTTTGGTCTCGTCGGAGATTGGCATTCACAACTCCTGGAAACACCAGTGTCGAGCGCTTCTTCCAAGCGCCCGATTCCATTTCGAGAGGCTCTGCATGGCGCGGCCACGTATCCGGCGGCAACGCCGCTTAATTATCGTTTGCCCTTCCATTGAGCTTTCTATGAGTACGTATTGAGTGCGGATTGACCCTGTGGGTGCTCTGTAAGCGACTGAACAGTCAGCGCCAATTCGCTTACTATACCCGTTTTCATTGATATTCCTGGTCGGAAACGATGTTATAGAAGCTTAAACTACGGATGGTTGATTCGTGAGTTTCTCTCTCGAAAGTCGGCTCTGTGACCCGTGTTTTCGTTCTTGGTGCGGGCGCGTCCCGTTTCGCGAGCTACTCTCTTAGTCTCGAACTGTGGAAATTTGGCAAGCCGCGCGAACTCGTGACGAAGACATTTGAGGAGTGGATATCTAGCATGCAGGCAGTTGGCTGAACTGCGCGAGATCGGGGACGCCCATAAACGCCTCAATAAACGCAGTCAGATCATCGAGTCATTTGGTACCATGCCCCGTACGATCAAAAGATGCCCAAGCCTAAGTACACAAACGTCACCAACGAGCCGGGTGACCTGGCTTCGCTCGTTGACCGCTATTTTCTTTATATCGACATTCTTGGGTTCACCGATCTGGTGATGAATACTCCACAGCATGTTGCCGGTCTTTACGAGGTCATTAGCAGCCTAAATGTCCATCGCCACGAATCATTCGGCACCATCGTCTTTTCTGACACAATCCTCGTTTATCCGAAGTTCGAACGAGGCATGGGACAGCAGACCGACGCATACTTCATCATGTACCTGTGCGAGTTTGTGAAGGACTTGATGTACCGCTTGAGGAACAGAGATATCTACACCAGACGGACCTTCCATGGGAACTCGCGCAGGACACGTTAATTCTCTCAAATATCGCACGCAATCGAAGCGCGGCTGACCAAAGGGTGGCCAAGAAATACGTGACCACTTGGAATTTGCTTTGCGCGCGCTATCCAACGATTATCGAGCAGCTCGAGGAAGCAGATTTTTACCCCTCCGTCTTCTGTCGACGACTCGACTGGACCGAGAGCATGAACCGTGCGACGGCACTCGACTGAGCGACAGGCTGCGCTTAGAGCTAGGCGGGACGCGGTGTGCCAGTCGCCAGAGCGACTGCGGCTTGTGTCACCTTCCGAGCGAGAACTAAACCTGTTAGCGTGCGGTTCACGGAGACGCTACTACTGTTTACGAGTGAATTGTTTCTCCAAGAGATCGATGGCTTGCAGCATCTCAGTGCGGAGTTCGCTGCCCTCGATCTTCTCTATCGTCTCCGTGCGTGCTGTGGCAAAGACGGACACTCGGGTTTTTGATGTGAGCAGCATGTTCAAACCCACCACTAGCGCTTCGGCGTCTTGTTGAAGTGTTGTAAAGGACCTTGATCTCACCATTCTGCACGCTTTCCCGGTAACACGCCTTTGTTCCGTATCTAAGATCGAAAGGAGAACTCTGATGTTTGGAATGATGAATGTAACCCCAATCACTAATCTTCACAATGCGTCATCACAAGTTAGCGAATCCCTGGAGCAGGCCGTGACTCGACTGCTTGATGTCACTGAGCATCCTGCAATCACCAAGTGGGTGCAATTTCCGAAAGCGTTGTTCTTATTCCTTACCACTCCAGGAGATCCAGAATCGGGTGCGTTTTATGTCTATGACCGCCGCTCGAAGGAGTGGTTCTGGGTTGACTTCGAAGACGAGAAATTCGGCGGATACAACACTTCCGATTTCGAGCAATTGGTCCGAGAATGCCGGTTCCTCGACATAGTGGAGAGTCCCCAGTTGCTTCGGAGCAAGGCTCAGTGGATCATCCAAGCGGGCTCCCGACCGCGGATAGGCACTCAGTCTATCCAAGTTGCTCCCCCTTCGCTCGCCGTCTAAAACCTCCGCATTGACTCAGCCAAGAACACTCCATCCTCACTTATTTGACAGCCAGGACATCTGGGTTTAGACAGGGGCCGCAACTGGTCAATCGGGAAGTTGTCGGAAAGGCGGAGCCGTGGAGAACCCGACAAAAGCCGGCCCCGGTGTCGTCGTGGACTACCGTTCATTGTTTGTGAACCGCCTGGCTTATACCTTGCAGTCGTCACGGCCCCATCCCGAGAACGGGAGGCATTATTACTTTCGACCGAAGGCAAGGGTGACAGGCGAGGAGTTGAGTCTAACTGCGGCCACGATCCGGCGTCACCTGGAAGGCGAACTCACCATCGGGCTGTTCGCGATCAACCCAAAAACGCAACGATCGAAGTGGGTCGCCATTGATGCCGATTATGCCGGAGCGATACAGGATCTGCTCAAGCTGCAGTATTTCCTCCAGGAGGACAACGTGGAGGCCGCCTTGGAGATGAGCAAGCGGGGCGGCCACCTTTGGATTTTCATGGAGAAGCCTGTCTTAGCCCGGGAGTGCCGAATCTACATCTACAACTTGGCGCTCCGCCTCGGAGTACGAATCAAAGGCGCTGGCTTGGCGGAGGGAATCGAAGTCTTCCCGAAGCACGATGAACTGCGAGACGGAGAATTTGGGAACGCCATTCGTGGACCGCTTGGAATTCATCGCGGAGCAAACCGGCGATATTGGTTCTATGGGGCTGATTATGACCTGGAGAGACAGATTGCGTACCTGGATCGGCTTCGAAAAGTGAGCGAGGAGCAACTCCGGACATTCATTGCGGGCAAAACTATGCCCCCTGAGTTTGCTAGAAAACGCCCTTCGGCCAACCAGTCCGTTTCCTTCGTTCACTCATCCGGTCGCGAGTTTCGAATCCTCGATCATGTCGGAAAGGTTCGCAAGGTTGGCAGGAACTACGTTACGCAATGTCCATCCTGTGCCGAAGCCGGTCAGGATCGAAGTGGTGACAACTTGGCGATCTCCATTGAAGA
>WNGR01010700.1_pt1 | contig 23830 bp, 22 predicted proteins | sample 5407581 | NCBI WGS metagenome assembly WNGR01 (sample SAMN13153383, study PRJNA577476) | soil metagenome | isolation source: 80 cm soil or saprolite under Garry oak tree replicate 2 | place: USA:California | collected 2016-06-15
CGCGATCTCGCCGCGCTGCTCGCGAGCGACGCCGCCTACGTGACGGACGGCGTGGGGCGCCCGGTGGACGCCGGCGGCCCGGTGGGCGAGGGCGGGGGGATCTTCCGCGTCGTGGTCACGGCGCGCCGCGGGCCGCCACGAGTGTCGAAGGAGGCGCTGCGCCGCTGGCCCAAGGCGGAGCTGCACGTCCATCTGGACGGGTGCCTCCGTCCCGAGACGATGCTCGAGCTGGCACGGGCCCAGGGCGTTCGCCTCCCGGCGGACACGCCGGATGCCCTGAAGCAGGCCCTGTCGGTGAAGGGCTCGCGCAGTCTCGAGGAATACCTCTCGAAGTACGAGATCACGCTGTCCGTGATGCAAACCGCGCAGGCCTTGGAGCGGATCGCCTACGAGTTCGTCCGGGACGTCGCTGCCGAGCACGTGCGGTACGTGGAAGTCCGCTACTCGCCCGCGCTGCACCGGCCGGCGCTCACGCTCACGGAGGCGATCGAGGCGCCGCTCGCCGGGATCAAGCGGGCGGAGGCGGAGACGGGGACCAAGGTCGGGCTCATCATCTGCGGGATCCGCACGCTGGCGCCTGCCGTCTCGCTCGAGCTGGCGCAGGCGGCCGCCGACTACCGCTCCGCTGGGGTCGTGGCGTTCGACCTGGCGGGGGCGGAGCGGGGGCATCCCGCCGGGGACCACCGCGCCGCGTTCGAGCACGCGGCGCGGCATGGGCTCGCCTGCACCTGCCACGCGGGAGAAGGAGACGGACCGCACTCGATCCACGAGGCGCTCCATGCCTGCGGGGCTCGGCGCATCGGGCACGGGACGCGACTGGGCGAGGACCCCGCCCTGCTCGCCTACGTGGTGGAGCACAGGATCCCGCTCGAGATGTGCCTCACCTCGAACGTCCACACCCGCACCGTGGCGGCGCTCGCCGAGCACCCGTTCAAGCGCTACCTCGAGCAGGGGGTCGTCGTCACCCTCAACACCGACGGCCGGCTGATGGACGGCATCTCCCTCACGGACGAGTATTACCTCGCCCAGGCGGTGTTGGGACTCAGCCGACAGGAGCTCGCGCGGGTGGTGCTCGCCGCTTGCGAGAGCGCGTTTCTCCCGGAGTACGAGAAGGTCGCGTTGATCTCACGCGTGCAGAGCGAACTGGAGGCTCTCTGATGCCCGTGCGTCGGACCGTGCTCGCCTTCGCCGTGACCCTGGTGTGCGCGCTCGCGGTGTTCACGCTGCCCCGGTTCGCCTGGAACACGCTGCACGGCGCCGTGCCCCAGCAGCCACAGGCGGCGGAGACCACGGCCACCGCCTCGGCGCCGCAGGCGGCGCCTCGCTCGCTGCCGCAGCGGCTGACGGGGCTCTTCGGTATCCTCCTCATCCTCGGGATCGGGATAGCGCTGTCCCGCAACCGCCGCGCCATCAGCTGGCGCGTCGTCGCGTGGGGAGTCGGGCTGCAGCTCGCCTTCGCGATCTTCGTGCTGCGCGTGCCCCTCGGCCAGACGCTGTTCCGCGCCCTCGGCGCCGTCGTGACGAAAATCCTCGGGTTCTCCTACGTCGGCTCGGAGTTCGTCTTTGGCGAAATCGGGAAGCAGCACTCGAGCCTCGGTCTCATCTTCGCGTTCCAGGTCCTCCCCGCCATCATCTTCGTCTCCGCGCTGTTCGCCATCCTGTACTACCTGGGGGTCATGCAGCTCGTCGTGAAGGCCTTCGCGATCGTCATGAACAAGGTCATGGGGGCGAGCGGCGCGGAGAGCCTGAACGTCGCGGCGTCGATCTTCATGGGTCAGACCGAAGCGCCGCTCACGATCCGTCCCTTCCTGCCGGCGATGACGCAATCGGAGCTGATGACGGTGATGACGGCCGGCATGGCCCACGTGTCCGGCTCCATCATGGCCGCCTACATCGCGTTCGGCATCGAGGCGCGGCACCTGCTCACGGCGGTCATCATGACGGCGCCCGGCACGATCATGATGGCGAAGATCCTCGAGCCCGAGACGGCCACGCCGCAGACCCTCGGCGGCGTCAGGGTGGAGATCCCCCGCACCGACGTGAACGTGGTGGATGCCGCCGCCCGCGGCACGACCGACGGTCTGCACCTGATGCTCAACGTGATCGCGATGCTGGTGTCGTTCATCGCCCTCATCGCGCTCGCCAACGGGCTGTTCGGGTGGATCCACGGTTTCATCGGCTGGTTCCCGGCCAACATCCAGACCGTGCTGGGCTGGGTCTTCAGCCCGATCGCCTGGGTGATGGGCGTGCCGTGGCACGACAGCGGCACGATCGGAGGCCTGCTCGGCACGCGGATGGTGCTCAACGAGTTCATCGCCTACGCGCAGCTCGGCCCGCTCAAGGCCGCGCTCGACCCGGTGTCGTTCACGATCGCCACGTTCGCCCTGTGCGGCTTCGCCAACCTCAGCTCGGTGGGCATCCAGATCGGTGGCATCGGGGCGCTCGCGCCCGATCGCAAGCACGACCTCGCCCGGCTCGGGTTCCGGGCCATGATCGCCGGGACGCTCGCCAACTTCCTGTCCGCCACGCTGGCCGGAATCCTGTTGTGACAGCAGGAGAACGGACGTTGGGCGTGGGGCGTGGGGCGATCGAGAGCGCCGCCAACGCCGTTTCTCGCCGCCTGGGTTCGCTCAAGCCGCGCGTGGCCATCGTGCTTGGCTCCGGGCTCGGATTCCTCGCCGACGAGGTCGGGCGGGCGACCCGCATGCCGTACAAGGACATCCCCGGATTCCCCGAGCCCGGAGTCGCGGGGCACAAAGGGGAGCTCGTGGCCGGCACGCTCGACGGCGTGGCGGTCGTGGTGCAGAGCGGTCGCTTTCATCTCTATGAGGGGCATCCGCCGGAGGTGGCCGCGCTCCCGGCGCGCGTGTTCCACGCGCTCGGCGTCGGGACGCTGATCCTCACCAACGCCGCGGGCGGGATCCGGCCGACGTTCCGCCCGGGCACGCTGATGCTGATCGCCGACCACATCAATCTGATGTGGAAGAACCCGCTCATCGGACCGGTGGCGCCCGGTGACGCGCGCTTTCCCGACATGAGCGACCCGTACGACGGCGGTTTGCGCAAGATCGCCCGCGCAGTCGCGCGGGACGCCAGAATCCCGCTCGAGGAAGGCGTGTACGCGGGTCTGCTCGGTCCTTCCTACGAGACGCCCGCCGAGGTCCGGATGCTGCAGCGGATCGGTGCGGACGCCGTGGGGATGTCCACGGTCCCCGAGGTGATCGCGGCGCGGGCGCGCGGAATGCGCTGCCTCGGGTTCTCAACCATCACGAACCTGGCGGCCGGCTTGTCGGCGCAGCCGCTCTCGCACGCCGAGGTCCTGGAGGTCGGGACGCGGGTGGCCGGGCAGCTCGGCACGCTGATCAAGGGCGTGCTGCGGGAGCTCAGCTAGAGGCCGTCCGTGGGAGGTCGCGGCGGGGCGGGGACGAAGTGATTGAGCGGCCCGTGCCCCTTGCCGAGTCCCGGTGCCGCCGCCAGCGCTCGCGCCACGAAGTCGAGTCCATCGGCCACCGCCTGCTCGAGCGGCCGGCCGTGCGCGAGCCCCGCCGCGATCGCGGCCGAGAGCGTGCACCCGGTGCCGTGGGTGGAGGTGGTGTCGAGCCGGGGGCGGGCGAAGCGCCGCACGGCGCCGTCCCGCACCAGGACATCGACGACTTCGTCTCCCGGCAGGTGGCCGCCTTTCACGAGCGCGGCCTGCGCTCCGAGCGCGAGCAGGGCGCGGCCGGCGCGCTCCATCGCCGCCGGGGCGCGCACCGGCTCGCCCACGAGGATGCCCGCTTCGTCGAGGTTGGGCGTGACGAGCGTGGCGAGCGGCACGAGGCGCCGGACGATGAGCTGCTCGGCGTCGCGGTGCAGCAGCCGGTCGCCGGATGTCGCCACCATCACGGGATCGAGGACGTAGTTGCGCAGCCGCCACCGGGCGATGCCGTCCGCGACGGCTGCGACGAGCTCCGCCGACCCGAGCATCCCCGACTTCACGGCCTGTGGGGGCAGGTCGTCGGCGAGCGCGTCGAGCTGCTGCGTCACGAGCGTCGCCGGGAGCGGCTCCCACGCACGCACGCCGACGGTGTTTTGCGCCGTCACCGCCGTGATGACGCTCGTGCCGAAGACGCCGAACTGGTGGAACGTCTTGAGGTCGGCCTGGACCCCCGCGCCGCCGCCCGAATCGGAGCCCGCGATGGTGAGGGCGATCTTCACGTCGGCCCTGCGGGGTTGCCGAGCTGCAGCTCTTCTTGTACCGTGACGGCGCGTCCGGCTAAGGCGGTGAGGCCGAGGGTGGGCATGGCCAGTAATCTGCAGTCGACCGTGCGAGATCTCCAACGCCGCAAGGCGCGCGGCCGGCGCGGCCTCGCGCTGATGGAAGGCGTGCGGCTGGTCGAGGACGCCCTCGCGGCGGGCCTGCGGTTCCGTGGAGCCGTCGTCGCGCCCGACCTCGAGCGGACGGCGCGCGGCACGGCGCTCGTCGCCGAGCTGGGGCGGCACGCCGTGCCGGTGGAGCAGGCCACGGCGCGCGTGTTCGCGTCGCTCGCCGACACGGAGACGCCGCAGGGGATCATCGCGGTGGTCGAGCCGCGGGCGTGGACGCTCGCCGACATCGCCTGGAGCGGGGGCGGGGGCGGGGCCGGGGCAGCGCTGGTGATCGACGCGGTGCAGGACCCGGGGAACGTGGGGACGCTGATCCGCACGGCGCACGCTCTGGGCGCCGCGGGCACGATCGCGCTGCGCGGCACGGCCGACCCGTTGAGCCCCAAGGCGCTGCGGGCCGCGATGGGGGCGACCTTCCGCCACCCGGTCGTCGCGCTCGACGACCCCCGGTTCATCGCCTGGACGCGCCAGCACGGCGTCACGCTGTGGGCGGCCGCGGCGGACGGCATTCCCCTGCACCGTGCCCTACCGCTCGCGGGGGCCGGGAAGGGGGAAGGGGGAAGGGCGGATGAGGGCCCGATCGCGGTGATCGTGGGTAATGAAGGGGCGGGCATCCGCCCGCAGCTCAACGCCGTCGCCGCGAAGCGGGTGGCGATTCCGCTCGCGCACGGCGCGGAGTCGCTCAACGTCGCCGTCGCGGCGGGGATCCTCCTGTACGAGGTGCTGCGTGGCCGCTGACCCGATCCTGCTGTTCGCCGCTGGACTCCTGGGACTGTGTCTTGGCAGCTTCCTCAATGTGTGCATCGTACGGCTGCCGAACGAGTCTCCCAAGGCCCGATCGCTGTTCCGCCCCCCGTCGTCCTGCCCGAAGTGCAAGCACCGCATCGCATGGCGGGACAACATCCCCCTGGTCTCCTGGCTGGTGCTTCGTGGCACGTGTCGCTCGTGTGGGACGGCTATTTCGCGGCAATATCCGATCGTGGAAGCGGTCGTGGCCCTCCTGTGGATCGCCGCCGTGCTGGCCTACGGACCGGGTGCGCAGGCCGTGCGGGCCGGTGTCCTCGGCACGGTCCTGCTCGGGATCGCGATCATCGATCTTCGGCACAAGGTGATTCCCGACGAGTTGAATTACGGTGGGCTCGTGCTCGGCCTCGCGTTGTCGCTCGCGGGGGGGCACGGCGGCTTGATAGGAGCCGTGCTCGGGGCGGCGGTGGGGTGGGGTGTGTTGTGGGTCGTGCGGGTCGTGGGGGCGTGGGTCCTCAAGCAGGAAGCGATGGGTTGGGGAGACATCAAGATGATGGCCATGGTCGGGGCCTTCGTGGGATGGCGGAACGTGCTGCTCACCGTGTTCCTCGGTGCGATCGTGGGGACCGTGTTCTATCTACCGCTTCTGGTCGCTGACCTGCGGCGGATGCGGAGACATGAGCTACCGTTCGGGGTATTCCTGGCGGTGGGAGCCGCGATCACCTTCGTGGCCGGCGACGGTCTCATCTCCTGGTACCTGCAGTTCGTGCGGGGCGGTTGACCGGATGGGCGACCCTTTTGAGGGACTATTCGACTCGGGGCGCGTGCTCGAGCGCATGGGCGTGGAGCTCACGGCCCAGGCGCGGCGGGGCGACCTCGAGCCGGTGCGCTGCCGCGACGCCGAGATCGCCCGCGTGGTCGACATCCTGCTGCGACACAACAAGAACAACCCCGCCCTCATCGGCAAGGCGGGCGTCGGCAAGACGGCGATCGTGGAAGGCCTGGCCCAGCGGATCGCGGCCAGCGATGTCCCGCCCGCGCTCAAGGACACTCGCGTCGTCGCGCTCGACCATGTGGCGCTGCTCGCCGGCACGGCGTTCCGCGGGCAATACGAGGAGCGGATCCGGCGCCTGGTGCGCGAGCTGGCGGCCGACCCGGACGTGATCCTGTTCGTGGACGAGCTGCACAACCTCATCGGGCAGGGCACCGCCCTCGGCGCGGCGATGGATGCGGCCAACATGCTCAAGCCGGCGCTCGTGCGGGGGGACATCCGGGTGATCGGGGCCACGACGGGCGGCGAGTACGACAAGTGGATTCGGGGTGACCCGGCGCTGGAGCGTCGCTTCCAGCCCGTCACGGTCGAGGAGCTGGACGAGATCCAGACGTGGGAGGTGCTCGTCGCCCGGCGGCCGCGCCTCGAGCGCCATCACGCCGTGGCCATCACCGACGACGCCCTCAAGGCGGCGATCGTGCTGACGGACCGCTTCGTGCCGGAGCGCGCGCGGCCGGACAAGGCGATCGACGTCCTGGACGAAGCGTGCGCCCACGCGCAGGCGACGGCCCGGGTGTCGCCCGAGCTCGACCGCCTGATCCGGGAGCGCCGCAAGGTGGACGCGATGATCCGGCGCGGCCTCACGCACGAGGCGGCGGCCCCGACGCCGCCCGAGGACCTGCTGGTCGAGGTCTTCCCCATCCTCGAGCGCATCGGTGAAGAGATTGAGAAGATGCTGGGCGGACCGCGACGGGCCGAGACGGACAGGGGCGGACAGGGTGAGCATGCGGCCGTAGCCGCCGGCCAGCCCCAGTCCGCCTCTGTCCGCCCCAGTCCGTCCCTGTCCGACCGTAGAAACGAGCTCGACCGCCTGCTGCGCGAGGAACTCGAGCGGCAGGGCATCGTCGTCACCGGCAAGGACATCGCCCGGGTCGTCAGCACCGCCGTCGGGAAGGGACTGGAGTGGGCGGGATGACCGGGTGGCGCCTCGTGGCGCTCCTCGCCGCGGGCGCGGCCTGCCAGGAGCGGGCGCGGGAAGTCCGGAGCGAGGCGGAGCTCAAGCAGGCAGTGGATCAGATGATGCCGGCGGTCGAGCGGGCCACCGGGCTCAAGTTCCGGCGCCATCCGCTCGTGTTGCGCCGCACCCGCACCCAGGTGCGCGACTACGTCATCCACAAGTTCGACAGCGACCTCCCGCCCGCCGAGCTCGCCGGCGCCCAGGCCGCCTACCGGCTGTTCGGCCTCATCCCGGATACGCTCGACCTGCGGCGCACGATGGTGGACCTCTTGACCGAGCAGATCGCCGGTTATTTCGATCCCGACTCGAACGCCCTCTATCTCCCCGCCGACATCGATCCCGTGCAGGTCCGGTTGATCATCTCGCACGAGCTGGTGCACGCGCTCCAGGACCAGTACCTCGACCTCGACTCCCTCATCCAGCTCAAGCGGCAGAACGACCGCCGCACGGCGGCGCAGTCGGTGCTCGAGGGTCAGGCGACGCTGTCGCAGATCCTCGTCTTGATGCCGGAGCAGAAGCTCGAGAGCCTCCCGGATTTCTGGCAGCTACGGCGCGCGCTCGGCCAACAGCAGGAGCAGATGAAGATCTTCGCGCAGGCGCCGCTGTGGCTGCGCGAGAGCCTGCTCTTCCCCTATCTCGGCGGAGCCGAGTTCGTGCGGTGGTTCGAGCGGGAGCACCCCGGCGAGCAGCCCTACGGCAGGCGCATGCCGGTATCGACCGAGCAAATCCTGCACCCGTCCCGATACGCGAAGGGGGACGCACCCACCGAGCTGACGTTCGCGAGGCCGCCGTCCGACACGGTGCGCTACGAGGACGACCTCGGCGAGTTCGAGACTCGGCTGCTCTTGACCCAGTTCCTGGGGGACGAGACGGAGGCGGGGCTGCTGGCCAGCGGCTGGGGTGGCGACCGCTATCAGGTGCTCGGGCGCGCGGCCGACGTCCTGGTGTGGTACACGGTGTGGGATGACCGGGTCGCGGCCGACCGGTTCGCGAAGGGGCTAGAGCGGGCGTGGCGCAGGCGGACGGCCCCCAAAGGACTCCCCGACGGCAGGCGGTCGGAAATCAAGCGGCTGGTGATCGACGGCCGGCCGGCGGTGCGCCTGGTGGATGCGCCGGCGGGGTGGCGCGGGTGGAACAGCCTGCCGCAGGTGGCGGTTACGGCCAGAAGCGAGTGATCGCGTAGATCGCCAGGCCGACGAGGCCGCCCACGATCGTCCCGTTGATCCGCACGAACTGCAGGTCCCGTCCCACCGCCAGCTCGAAGCGGCGCGACGTCGCCTCGGGGTCCCAGCCGGCCACCGTGTGCGCGATCAAATCGCCGATCTCGTGTCGGTACTTCTCCACCACCGACGCCGTGAGGTCGATGACGAGGTCGTCCATCTCGGCGAGCAGGCCGGGGTTGGCGACCAGCGCCTTGCCGAACTCGCTGAGACCGCGCTCGAGCGGCCCGGGCGCGGCGGCGTCCGCCCGCGTCGCGTAGCTCACGATGGCGTGCCGGATGGTTTCCCACAGCCGCGCCGACAGCTCGGTGACCGAAGCGTCGGCCAGCCATTCCTCTTTCATCGCCTCCGCCCGGGCGATGACCTCCGGCGAGTGCTGCAGGCGCTCGATGAAATCGCGGATGGCGTCGTCGAACGCGGCGCGCAGTGGGTGCGTGGGATCCGCGCCCATGTCGCGCAGCAGGCGCTCGACGGCATCGATGATGCGCCGGTAGATCTCGTCGTCCACGACGCCCGGCACCCACCAGGGGCTCTCCGCCCGTACCCGCTCCCGGATCAGCTCGCGGTTGTCGAGGACGGCCTCGGCGGCGAACCGCGCGGCCACGTTCAGCAGCTCGCGCCTGCACCTCTTCGTCGGGCAGCGTTTCGAGCGTCTTCGCGAGCCCGCTCGCGACCTGCCGCGCGATGCGGCGGCTGTTTTCGGGATCGGCGAGCCAGCGGGCGGCGCGCTCGGCGGGGTGGACGGCGCGGAGATTCGCGGCGATCACGTCGCGAGACAGGAAGTGATTCTGGACGAAGTTGCCGAGAATGCGGCCGATCCGCTCCTTCCGCGTGGCGACGATCGCGGTGTGCGGGATCGGCAGGCCGAGGGGGTGCCGGAACAGCGCCGTGACGGCGAACCAGTCGGCGAGCCCCCCCACGAGAGACGCCTCGGCCGTCGCCCGCACCCAGCCGAGCCAGGGATACTGCGCCTCGAAGATGCGGGCGGCCACGAACACGACGACCGCGAGCGCCAGGAGACCCGTCGCCCGCCGCTTCATGGCGTCGAGCTGGGCTTGCCGCGAGGCGTCGTCGGGCCGCGACCAGGCAGGACTCACTGCGGCGACCCCACCCCCGCCGGCCGTCGCCGGAGAGGAAGTGGGGTGAGCCGGTGGCGCGCTGGTTTGCTGTCCCATACAGGCAATGTAACCCCCACTGTGATTCGGGCGACTCGCTAACTACTTTTGTGGGCTTATCTTTGGCGGCGCGCTCGGCACGTGCACGGGCTTCTTCCAACGGCTGTAAGGACACGACGCATGGCGACTCGCATCAGACTGCGGCGCGTGGGACGCAAGGGACAGGCCTATTTCCGGATCGTGGTGGCGGACTCGCGCTCGCCCCGGGACGGGCGCTTTGTCGCGACCCTCGGTCACTACAATCCACGCGCCAAGCCGGCGCTGATCCAGGTGGATCGCGACAAGGCGCTGGCGTGGATGGCGAAGGGGGCGATGCCCACCGATACCGTCCGCTCCCTGCTGAAGCAGGTCGGAGTGCTCGGCAAACGCCCCGCATAGTCGGGCGGTTGCGCAAGCCGCACGGCGAGCAAGGGGAGGTGGCGGTGCAGCCCCTCGTCCAGAATCCGGGCGCCGTGTTCGCCCCGCAGGCCCGCCTGTACGTGGTGGACGAGGACCGGCGCGTGATCGCGGGGCCGCTCACCGTGGCGCGGCGGCGGTCCTATCACCGTGAGTGGCTGCTCGGGCTTGCAGGAGTGACGCGGGAGGCGGCGGAGGCCTGGCGCGGCCTGTGGGTGGCCGTGGAAGGCGGCGATGCTGACGATTAACGTCGTGACGCTGTTTCCGGAGATGTTCGGCGGGGCGCTCGGCGCGAGCATCCTCGGGCGAGCGGCGCAGCTGGGGCACGCGCGCTACCGGGTCGTGCAGCTGCGCGACTACACGCACGACAGGCACCGCACCGTGGACGACTCCCCTTACGGCGGCGGGGCGGGGATGGTCCTCAAGCCGGAGCCGTTCTTCGAGGCGGTGGACGACGTGCGCGCCGGGCCGCCCATCGTGCTGCTCTCGGCGCGCGGCCGCGCGTTCACGCACCAGGACGCGGTGCGGTTCTCGGTGGGCACGGAGCTCACGCTCTTATGCGGCCATTACAAGGACGTGGATCAGCGGGTGGCGGACGGGCTGGGGGCGGAGGAGCTGTCGCTCGGCGACTTCGTGCTCTCGGGCGGAGAGCCGGCGGCGCTGTGCGTCATCGACGCGGTGGTGCGGCTGCTTCCGGGGGCCCTGGGCGACCACGAGTCGGCCGCGACGGACTCACATTACGACGGGGTGCTGTCGCCGCCGAGCTACACCCGGCCGCCCAGCTATCGCGGATTGGATGTCCCGGCGGTATTGTTGAGCGGCGATCACGACAAGATTGCGGAGTGGCGCGCGGCGGAAGTCGAGCGCATCACGCGCGAGCGGCGGCCCGATCTGTGGGCGAAGCGGCTGGAAGAATAGCGCGCAGAACGCGACCCACGGACGCACGGACGGACTGAGGGAACAGGTTATGGATCGATTGAGGGCGGTCGAGCGGGAAGGGCTGCGGACGGACCTTCCGGCGTTCGACCCGGGCGACACGGTGCGGGTCATGGTGCGCGTGCGCGAGGGGGACAAGGAGCGGCTGCAGGCATTCGAGGGCGTCTGCATCGCCCGCCGCGGCGCCGGCATCAACGCGACCTTCACCGTGCGCAAGATCTCGGCGGGCGTCGGGGTGGAGCGCATCTTCCCGCTGCACGCGCCGTCGATTGCGGGGATCGAGCTGATGCGCAAAGGGCGCGTGCGGCGCGCCAAGCTCTACTTCCTGCGGCGCCTCGCGGGCAAATCGGCGCGCATCCGTGAGAAGCGCGCCGCGGTGGTCCCCGAGACGGGGCAGCCGGAAGCGTGAGTCCCCGCCGCCCCTCGCTCGAGCGCGAAGCCGCGCTCTGGCGCGAGGGGCGGGGACTCGTCGCCGGCGTCGACGAGGCAGGCCGCGGTCCCCTGGCTGGTCCGGTGGTGGCCGCGGCCGTCGTGTTTCCGGCGTTCGCCAAGCCGATCCGCGGCCTGCGGGACTCGAAGCTCCTGTCCGCCGCCGCGCGCGAGCGGCTCGCCGCCCTGGTGCGCGTGCGCGCCCTCGCGGTCGCCGTCGGTGCCGCGAGCGTGCGCGAAATCGACCGCTTCAACATCCGCCGCGCCGCCGTGCTCGCGATGCGCCGCGCCCTCGCCCGCCTCGCCGTCCGCCCCGACGTGGTCCTGGTGGACGGCCTGCCCTGTCCGGAGCTCGGCTGCCCCCACCAGGCGATCGTGGACGGCGACGCCCGCTGTCACTCGATCGCCGCCGCCTCGGTGATCGCGAAGACGGTGCGCGACCGCCTGATGGGCCTGCTCGGAGGCCGGTACCCCGCCTACGCCTGGGCCAGCAACAAGGGCTACGGCACCCCGGAGCATCTCGCGGCCCTCGCCGCGCTCGGCTTCACGGCGCATCACCGCCGCAGCTTCAGTCCGGTGGTTCAACTGGAGCTGATAGGACGGTAGAGGACGGTAGTCCTCTACCGCCCTCTGCCGTCCTCTACCGCCCTTTTCAACCCCCGCCGAAACTCATCCAGGGGGCGAGTGTTGAGGACGTCCCCCGCCTCGAGTCCCGCCCGCCGCGCCAGGTCCACGGCGTAGCGCATGAACGCGAGATGTCCGGGCTGGTGGCTGTCGGTGGAGAGGGCGAAGCGCACCCCGTGCCCCTTCGCCGCGGCGGCGAGCGTGTCCGGCAGATCCATGCGCTCCGGGTTGCCGTTCAGCTCGAGCAGGCACCCGGCCCCCGCCGCGGCGCGGCACAGGGCGTCGAAGTCGAGCGGGTAAGGCTCCCGCTTCCCGAGCAGCCGCCCCGTGGGGTGGCCGATCGCATCCACCCAGCGGTGCTCCGCGGCGCCCACCAGCCGCTCGGTCAGCTGCCGCTCCGACTGGTTCAACCCGTAATGCATCGTTGCCACCACGTAGTCCGCTTCGGCGAGCACGTCGTCGGGGAGGTCGAGCGTTCCGTCCTCGAGGATGTCGAGCTCCACGCTCTTCAGGATCGTGAGCCCGCGGTTCGCGGCGTTCCATTCATCTATCTCCTTCCACTGCTCGCGCAGCCGGCTGGGATCGAGGCCACGCGCCATCGTGACGCGCTTGGAGTGGTCCGTGATGGCGATGTAGGTGTAGCCGCGCCCGCGCGCCGCCTCCGCCATGACCTGAAACGTCGCCTGGCCGTCGCTCGCGGTCGTGTGCATCTGGAGATCGCCGCGAATCGCGTCCGCTGACACCAGTGCGGGGAGCCGGTGCTCGCGCGCCAGGGCGATCTCGCCGCGCGCCTCGCGCAGCTCCGGGGGGATCCAGTCGAGGCCGAGCGCGCGGTAGATCTCCGCCTCGGTCGCCGCCGCCACCCGGCGCTCGCCGCGGTACAGCCCGTATTCGTTGAGCTTGAGCCCCTTCTCCTGTGCCAGCTGCCGCAACGCGACGTTGTGCGCCTTCGAGCCGGTGAAGTACAACAAGGCGGCGCCGTAGGCGTCCGGCTCCACTGCCCGCAGGTCCACCTGGAGCCCGCCGCGCAGCCGGACCGTCGCGCGCGTCGGGCCCTGCGCCAGCACCGCGGCGACGTCCGGGTAGGCGGCGAAGCGGCTCATTACGGCCGTGCCATCCGCGCACGTGGCCAGGACGTCCAGATCGCCGACCGTCTCGCGGCGCCGCCGGTAGCTCCCCGCGACTTCGAGGTCGCGGATGCCGCCGCCCGCCTTCAGATAAGCCGCGAGCCCCGTGGCCTGGGCCTCCGCTTCGTCGAGCAGCAGCCGCCGCTCGACCCGCTCGGCCCGAGCGAGCCCGGCGCGGATCTTTTCCACCATCTTGGGACCGAAGCCCTTCAGCTCTTCGACCTTGCCAGCCTCGACCGCCTCCGCCAGATCGGCGGCAGAAGTCACGTGCAGTTTGTCATGCAGCTCTTTGACCCGCTTGGGGCCGAGGCCCGGGATGCGCAGCAGGTCGAGCAGGCCGGGGGGCAGCTGGGCGGCGAGCTCCTTGCGGAGTGGCAGCTCTCCCGTGGTCACGATGGCCGTGATCTTCTCGGCCAGGTCGTCCCCGATGCCCGATATCTCCGTGAGGTCGTGCTTGCCCGAGCGCACGACCTCGGCCAGGGGCTCCGGGTAGTCCCGCACGATCCGCGCCGCGTTGCGATAGGCCCGCACGCGGAACGGGTTGGCACCCTGGATCTCCAGGAGAGCGGCGACCTCGTCGAACAGGCGGGCGATGTCGGGGTTTTGCATAGGCGGTAGTGGGCGGTAATAGGCGGTAACGAGCGGTACGGTGTCCAGGCCCGCCCGTTACCGGCCGTTCCCGCGCTTTTCCCCGAAGGTTACCGCCTGCTTGCGCCTCTCCCGTTCGGGTGCTAATTCTGGCACGCCCTTGTAACCCCCTGCCGGTGTCGAGACCCGTAGCGCGGTGCAGGACCTCTTCCGTCACTCGCAAGCGAGGGAGGATCGTGTGAAGGCGACCAGTCTCGTGCTGTGCGCGTTCCTGTGCGTGCCGGGGATGCTGTTGGGGCAAGGAGTGACCACCGCGGCGGTGAGCGGCACCGTCAGCGACCAGGACGGAGCCCCATTGCCCGAAGCGAACGTCGTTGCCGTGCACGTTCCGAGCAGCACCGCGTACCGGGCCGTCGCCCGGGCGGGCGGGGCGTACAACATCCCCAACATGAGAGTCGGCGGCCCGTATCGGGTCACCGCCAGCCGCATCGGCTACAAGGCCCACACCGAGGAGAATCTGTTCCTCAGTCTGGGGCAGGATCTCAAGGTCGATTTCCGCCTTCAGGGCCAGGCGATCCAGCTGGAGGCCATCGAGGCGGCGGCACAGAAGGATGAGGTGCTCAACGCGGGGCGCACCGGTGCCGCCACGTTCATCGATCCCCAGAAGGTGGCGCTGCTGCCGTCGGTCAAGCGCAGCACGCGCGACCTGATCCGGCTCGATCCGCGGAACGACGGTAACTACAGCTTCGCGGGGAGAAACTGGCTGTACAACAACATCTCACAACATCTCGCTCGACGGGTCGTACTTCAACAACCCGTTCGGCCTGGACGATCCGGCGCCAGGCGGGCAGACCGCCGCCGAGCCGGTGCCGTACGATGCAATCGAGCAGGTGCAGGTCTCGGTGGCGCCGTTCGACGTGCGCCAGGGCGGGTTTACGGGTGCGAACGTCAATTCGGTGACCAAGAGTGGCACCAACGAGTTCCACGGCTCGGCCTACACGTTCGGCCGCAACGAGAACCTGCTCGGCAACACGGTGCGCGGCTCCCAGGTCGTCGCCCGGCCCGACCTGAGCTTCCTGCAGGCGGGCGCGTCGTTCAGCGGTCCAATCTCCCGCGACAAGCTGTTCTTCTTCGTGAACGGGGAGATCGAGCGGACCGACAACCCCGGATCGGACTTCGTGGCCTGCACGACGTGCACCGGGACATTGCCGCTCGGGGTTTCGCGCGTGAGCGCCGACACCATGGACAAGATCCGCAATCTGATGATCGCCGACTACGGCTACGACCCCGGGCCGTACCAGGGATACCTCCACCACACCGATAACGACAAGCTCATCGCCAAGCTCGACTGGAACGTCAACCCGAGCAACACCCTGACGCTGCGCTGGGACTACCTCAAGGCGAAGCGCGATCTGCCGCCGCACCCCTTCGTGCTGAGCTACAACAACACGGGCCGGGGGCCGAACGCGACCAGCCTGCCGTTCTACAACTCGGGCTACGCGATCAACAACCATTTGAACTCGTTCGCGCTGGAGCTGAACAGCCGCTCGCGCGGCTTCGCGAACCGCTTCTTCGCGAGCTATAACCGGTTCCGGGACTTCCGCCAACCCTTCAGCAAGCCCTTCCCGACGATCGAGGTCGGTGAGGGCGTGACGTACACCACGATCGGGCACGAGCCGTTCTCGATTCACAACATCCTGGATCAGGACGTGTGGCAGCTCACGAACAACTTCAGCCTATTCCGAGGGAAGCACGTCGTCACGGTCGGCGCGAACTTCGAGGCGTTCTCGTTCTTCAACTCGTTCAACATCTTCCGCTACGGCGTGTTCTTCCTCCCGGCTCCTCCTGCGAGCATCGGGACGACGTTCTCGTCGCTGGGCGACTTCATGTCCCGAATCGACCCGACGAACCCCGGCTACACTCCTCTCGACTTCAACAGCTACGTCACCCCGGCGCTGGGGACTCCGTACAAGGGCGAGGACATTTCCATCGGGCAGCTGGGCGTCTACCTCCAGGACGAGTATCCGGCGTCGGAGCGGCTGAACCTGACGTACGGCCTGCGCGTTGATTTCCCGCTCTACTTCACCAGTCCCGTGGACAACCCGTACTCGCGCGGCCTACCGGCGCTGGACCAATTCGGCGATCCGGAAACGGTCGATCAGAGCAAGCTGCCGGGGGCAACTCCCCTGTGGTCGCCGCGCATCGGCTTCAACTGGAACGTCTCAGGCGACCGCCGCACCCAGGTGCGGGGCGGCAGCGGGATCTTCACGGGCCGCATCCCGTTCGTGTGGTACGGCAACGTGATCTCCAACCCGGGCGCCAATCCCAACCTCTATCCCACGGGTCCGCAGCGGCCCACAGGCTCCAGCTCGGACTCGTCCACCCTGCAGCAGTCGTTCGACGTCAACGCCATGGCCCAGAACTTCAAGTGGCCGCAGGTCTGGACCAGTGACCTCGCTATCGACCATCAGCTCCCGTGGGGCCTGCTCGGGACCCTCGAGCTCGTATATGCCAAGGACCTCCACGCGATCGTCATGCGGAACGCCGATCTCAAGCCGCTCCAGGGGACGCTGGCGGCGCCCGACGGTCGGCCGTTCTTCGGCGGCTGTGTGTTTACCACCGCGGGCGATTGTCCATTCAGCGGCGGTCCCAGCAGCAGCGAGCTCACCCCCGATGGCGCGGGCATCTACGTGCTCGACAACACGAGCAAAGGGCATTCCATCAACGTCACGGCCCAGCTGCGCAAGAACTTCGCCTCCGGCGTGTCGGCGAGCCTCGGGTACAGCTTCACCGACGCTCGCAACAGCCTGAAGTCCACGGAGATCGCGAGCGTGCTGTGGCAGAACGAGCCTGTGAAGGGCGATCCCAACAACCCGGAGCTGGCCCCCTCCGAGTTCGGGCAGAGGCACCGCATCATTGGATCGGCCACGTACAGCAAGGCGTGGTCGCCGAGCTTCAAGACGCACATCGGGATGTTCGTGGAGGTCGCCGAGGGGAACAGCTTCGCGGGCGCGGGGGGCAACCGCTATTCGTTCCTCTACTCCGGTGACGTGAACGGTGACGGCCAGGGCGGAAACGACCTGATCTACATTCCGCGGAGCCAGAGCGAGATCGAGTTCGATACCTGCGCGAGCGGCTGCGGCAGCAACACCACCCCGCAGCAGCAGTGGGACGCGCTCAACGCCTTCATCGCCCAGGACGGCTACCTCAGCTCGCACCGCGGGCAGATCGCCGAGCGGTTCGGCGAGTCGAACCCGTGGTACAGCAACGTCGATCTCCGGATTCTGCAGGACTTCACGGTCGGCGGCGAGACGCGCCACACGTTCCAGCTGAGTGTGGACATCCTGAACTTCCTGAACATGCTGAATTCGTCATGGGGGGTGCGCAAGGTCGCGAGCGCCGCCGCCACGTCGCCGCTCAAGCTGGTGCGGTTCGACACGACCAACCCCGCCGCGCCGGTGCCGGTGTTCAACTTCACCGGACCCGCGACGACGTTCATCGACGATCCGAGCCTGCTGTCGCGCTGGCGGATGCAGATCGGACTGAGGTACATCCTCAACTGAGGACGGCGGGAAGGAGGCGGGTAAGGGGCGGTAAGAGGCGGTACCGCCCCCTACCGCCTCCTACCGCCCCTTACCGCCTCTCCAGCAACACCGTCCCCGACATGCGGCGCATCTCCTCGCGCTTGGCGCGCGGGTAGAAGCGGCCGATGAAGTTCCAGAGCCACGCGAACGGCACGGTGCGCTTGAGCCGCAGCGACTCGTCCCACGTCGAGCGAAACTCCCCCTCGCGCCACCCGTGCCCGGCGAAGAAGCGCGTCCCCTCCGCGGGCGCGAAGCGGAACGGCGCGTTCCCGGCCGCCACGGTGCGCCCCCACGTCTTGGCCATCATCTGCAGCAGCCGCGGGGACGCGAGGTCGATCAGCCACCACTGGAACGCCGCGTGCGCGAGCAGGTCGTCCGCCAGGCCGCCCACGTCCTCGGGCGTGAGGTAGATCAGCAGCCCCTCGGTCACCACGAGCACTTGCCGGCCAGCGACCGCGATCTGGGCGAACAGCGCGCGCCGCCGTGCCCGATCGGCGAGGTCGACCGCGGCGTACTCGAGGGCGCAGCGCGGCCGCTCACCCGCCATCTGCTGCTTCTTGTAGGCGATCATGTCGGGCAGATCCACGTCGATCCAGCGCAGCGCCGGCGACAACGGCAGCCGCCAGGGACGCGCGTCGAGGCCCGCGGCGAGGTTGAGTACCGTCCCGACGCCGTCCCGCTCGATGGCCCGCAAGATCAGCTCGTCGAACAGGCACGTGCGGACCACCATCGGCCAAGCCCAGGTGCGGGCCTTCGGCATCGTCCGCACGATCGCCTCGCCTTGCGGGCCCGCGAGGCGCCGCGCGTAGGGGTCGTGGAACAAGGCGTCCGGCCGGTCCGACTCCCACGCGCGGTACATCGCCACCCAGCGGGCGGTGTCGGAGACGTGCGTGATCGGGGTGTCGGCGCTCACGGGTGCGATCCTCGGGGACATGCGGCGGTAGAAAGCTAGGCCCGCGCCCGCGCTGGTCAACCGCGCTTGTGCGGCGCTTCGCGGCGCGCGAACTTTCGCCCGTCCGACCCGGTAGCTCAGTTGGTAGAGCAGCGGACTTTTAATCCGCAGGCCGCGGGTTCGATTCCCGCCCGGGTCACGTGCCCACCCTATCGCATCCGCGCACACTTTTGTCGCAGGTTCGAGGCGATTCGCCGCGACGCCTGCCGTCTCGGAGGGCCGCGACTAAGGCACGGGCCTTGCCCAGGAGCGGGAGCGAGCGTCACGGGGAGTGGGCTGGGAGTTTGCCATCGCGGGTTTGCGCCCGACTCGCTGCTTTTCAGAGTGAGAGAACCACGGGCCCCGGATGGTTTTTGCCCACTCCCCGTGACCAGCCGCTTCCGGTCCGGGCAATAACACCGCTTCATTCGCGCGTAGCCGAGCCGTCTCCCCCCCGCGTATTATATTCGGCTCGGCCATGCCACCCACCATCTGGATCGACGGACAGTACCGCGACGGCGCGAGCGCCACGGTCTCGGTCTACGACCACGGGCTCTTGTACGGCGACGGCGTGTTCGAAGGCATCCGCGCCTACAAGCGCCGCGTGTTCCGCCTGCAGCAGCACCTCGACCGCCTCTATGCCTCGGCCAAGGGCATCTGGCTCGAGATCCCGATGGCCAAGGACGCCATGGGCCGCCTCGTCGAGGAGGCGGTGCGGAAGAGCGGCCTCGAGGACGCCTACATCCGGCTCGTCGTCACGCGCGGCGCCGGCGACCTGGGGCTCGATCCGCGCAAGTGCCCCAAGCCGTCCATCATCCTCATCGTGGACGAGATCCATTTGTGGCCCGCCGACCGCTACGACAAGGGGCTCACCGCCCTCACCGCCGCGACGCCCATCGGGCACCGCGAGAGCCTCTCGCCGCGCATCAAGTCCCTCAATTACCTCGCGCACATCCTCGCCAAGGTCGAGGGGATCGCGGCGGGCGTGGACGAGGTGCTCATGCTCGATCCCGGCGGGTACGTGGCGGAGGCGAGCGGGATGAACCTCTTCGTCGTGATGAACGGCACCATCAGGACCCCCCCCGCCTACATCGGGATCCTCAAGGGCATCACGCGCGACGCGGTCATCGAGCTGGCCCGCGACGCGAACTACGCCGTCGAGGAGCTGCCCCTCAACCGCTACGACCTCTACACCGCGGACGAGGTCTTCCTCACCGGCACCGCCGCCGAAATCGTGGGCGTGTCCAAGCTGGATGCCCGCACGATCGGCAAGGGCGTGCCGGGCCCCGTCACCCGAGATCTGTCGAAACGGTTCAAGGCGTTAGTCACGCAGCGTGACTGACTATTCGCACGACATCATTGTCGTCGGCGGCGGCACGGCGGGCCTCGTCACGGCCGCCGGGGCGGCGGCGCTGGGCGCCAAGGCCGCCTTGGTCGAGCGCGACGCGCTGGGCGGCGACTGCCTGTGGACCGGGTGCGTGCCCTCGAAGGCCCTGATCGCGTACGCGAGAAGACAGGGGGATTGGGGACGCGGGACGGGGGGAGGGTCCCCGCACGCCCCGTCCCCCGTCCCACGTCCCTCGTCCCCCTGGCCGGATGCCGTCTCCTGGATGCGGTCCGCCCGGGACCGCGTCGCGCGGCACGACGACCCCGAGCGCTTCCGGGCGATGGGCGTGGATGTGCTGCTCTCCCCCGCGCGGCTCGCCGGGCCCGAGCGGGTCGAGGTGGACGGCCGCACCCTGCGCGCCAAGCGCATCGTGCTGGCGCTGGGCTCCGTGCCGGCAGCGCCTCCCGTCCCGGGGCTCGCGGAGGCCGGTTTCCTCACCCACGTCACGGCGCTCGACCAGCCGGCGCTGCCGCCCCGCATCGCCATGCTCGGCGGCGGGCCCGTGGGGCTGGAGTTCGCCCAGACCTATGCGCGCCTGGGCGCGCAGGTGACGGTGCTCGAGCTGCTGCCTGAGCTCCTGCCGCGGGAGGATCCGGAGGTCGGCCGCTACGTTCGAGAGCAGCTCGGCCGGGAGGGGATCACCGCGCTCACGGGCTTCCGTGCGACGCGGGTGGCGCGCGAAGGGCAGGAAAAGGCGATCCACGGCGCCGACGGCCGGCGCATCGCCGTCGACGAGATCTTCGTCGCCGCCGGCCGGGTGCCGAACACGCGGGACGCCGAGCCGGGGCGTGCCGGCGTCGAGCTGGACCAGGGGGCCGTGCGCGTGAACGACCGCCTGGCCACCACGGCGCCGGGTATCTGGGCCGCGGGTGACGTCACCGGCGGGCTGCAGTTCACCCACGTCGCCGACTACATGGCGAAGGTCGTCGTGCGGAACGCACTGACGCCCTTCCCGACGACGGTGGACTACCGGGTCGTTCCCTGGGTGACGTTCACGGACCCGGAAGTGGCTCGCGTCGGGATGACCGTGGAGGAAGCGGCCGCCGCGGGCGAGCGGCCGCAGGTGTTCCGCTCCGACTTCGCCGAGCTCGACCGCGCGATCGTGGAGGGGGGAAGCGCGACGGCCGGCTTCTGCAAGGTCGTGACACGGCCGAACGGAAGGATCCTCGGCGCCACCATCGTGGGACGCGGGGCGGGGGAGCTGATCATGGAGTTCGTGCTCGCGATGCGCCTCGGGCTCCCGTTGCCGCGGCTCGCCCGCTTCATCCACCCCTATCCCACGATGAGCGAGATCGTGAGCCGCACCGCCGCCGCCTGGTACCGCCAGAAGTACACGGGGACCCGGGCCGCCCGCCTGGTGCAGCGGCTCGTGCGCTGGTGGCTCTGAGCTCGCGGGCGCGCGGAGCCCTGAAGCTCCTCGCACTGGTGGTGCTGCTCGGGGGCGGCGTCCTGGGTCTGCGCGCCGCGGGGCTGGGAGGGCTGTTCACGGCGGAAGGCGCGGGCCGCCTCGTCGAGCTGCTGCGCCAGTCCTGGTGGGCGCCGCTCGCGTTCGTGGCGCTGTACGTCGTCGCCACGGCGCTCGACTTCTCGGGAGCCGTGCTCACGCTCGCGGGTGGGGCCGTGTTCGGCTTCGTGTGGGGCGCGGTCCTCAACACGATCGGCGCGAACCTGGGCGCGAGCGCCGCCTTCTGGGTGACGCGCCGGCTCGGCCGCGAGGGCCTGCAGGCCTTCCTGGGCGCCCGGCTCGGGGCGCTCGACCGCGTGAGCGCGGAGCAGGGGTTCGCGTGGCTGTTGCGCTTGCGCTTGATCCCGGTCGTTCCCTTCAACCTCTTGAACATCGCCGCCGGCCTCACGGCCATGCCGTGGCGCACCTTCGCCGCGGCCACCGCGATCGGGATCCTGCCGGCGACGCTCATCTACACCTACTTCGCGGACGCGCTGCTCTCGGCGGGCGTGTCCCACGAGGAGGCGCTGGCGAAGATCGCGCGCCTCTCGGTCGCTCTGGTCGCGCTGGTGCTCGCGAGCCTGGTGCCGACCATCGCGCGGCGCCTCGGGTGGCTCCCGCTGGCCTTCGTCCTGCTGGTGCCGCGGGCGGCGGGCGCCCAGGCGATTCCCGACCATGCGGCTTTCACGGCGATCTTGCGGGACTATGTGCGGGAGGGTCGGGTGGACTACGCCGCGCTGCGGCGCGATTCCGCGCGGCTCCGCGCATACCTCGATAAGCTCGCCGCGACGGACTCGGGCGTGCTCGCCGCCGCGCCGCCGGCGACGCGGCTCGCCTTCTGGATCAACGCGTACAACGCCTGCATGCTCGAGCGCGTGATCGGGCGCTACCCGATCCGCTCCGTCAGGCGCATTCCCGGAGCGTTCACGGCGAAGCACTGCCGCGTCGCGGGCGCGGCGCGCTCCCAGGACGACATCGAGCACGGGATCATCCGGCCGATGGGGGAGCCGCGGATCCATTTTGTCGTGAATTGCGCCGCGCGTTCCTGCCCGGCGCTCGCTACCGAGGCCTACGCCCCCGAGGGCCTGGACGCGCAGCTCGACGCCGCCGTACAACGCTTCGTGGACAACCCCCGCCAGTTGCGGCTCGAGCTCGCCCCGCGTCCCACGCTGTGGCTGAACAAGGTGCTCGACTGGTACGGCGGCGATTTCGGCGGACCGGCGGGCGTCAAGCGGTTCTTCTTCCGCTACCTGCTGGCCTACTCCGCGGCGGAGGTGCTGCGCCCGGACGTGCGCATCGAGTACTTCGACTACGATTGGACCCTGAACGACATGGCGGCCGACCACCCGTGATCGGCGTCGTGGTCCCGACGCTCGACGAAGCCGCCCGCCTCCCGCCGCTGCTCGACGACCTGCGGCGCGTCGTGGTTCCGCTCGACATCGTGGTGGCGGACGGCGGCTCCAGCGACGGCACGCCCGCCGTGGCGCAGTCGGCGGGAGCCCGGGCGATCGCGGCGCCGCGCGGGCGAGCCCGCCAGCTCAACGCGGGGGCCGAGGCGGCGCGGGGCCAGTGGCTCCTGTTCCTCCACGCCGACTGCCGGCTCCCGCCCCTCGCGCGGCGGGCCCTGCTCTCCGCGCTGGTCGACGAGCCTGACCTCCAGGCCGCCGTCTTTCGGTTCGCCGTCGATCTCGAGCCGCCCGCGAAGGGCTTCATCGAGCGCGGCCAGCGCCTGCGGCAGGCGTTATTCCGGCTCCCCTACGGCGACCAGGGGCTGCTCGTGCGGCGGGAGCTATTTCAATCGGCCGGCGGGTTCCCCGATATTCCCATCATGGAGGACGTCGCGATGATCCGTCGCCTGACGCGTCGTGGAGTGAAGATTCGCACGCTGCCCGCCGCGCTCCTCACCTCCGGCAGGCGGTACCGAGAGCGCGGCGTGATCAAGACCTGGCTCCACCACACGCTCTTGATCGCCCTCTATCTCGCCGGTGTCTCGCCTCGACGCCTGGCGCGCCTGCGCCGTGCCGAGCCGTCCCCTGTCCCCGACTCTCGATCGCCCGCTCGGTAGCGTGCGCATCCTCGGCATCTTCGCCAAGGCTCCGATCCCCGGTCGGGTGAAGACGCGGCTGGCCGACGACGTCGGTCCCTCGGCCGCCGCGGAGGTCTACTGGCAGATGGGGATCAAGATCGTGGCCGCCACGGCGGGGTCGAGTCACCGCTCGGTGCTCTGGTTCACCCCGCCGGAGGAGGCGGCGTACGTGCGGGAGTGGCTCGACCGCGTGGCCCACCTCGAGTTCCGCCCTCAGGTGGGCCGTGACCTGAGCGCGCGGCTCACCCACGCCTTCGCGCGCCACTTTGCGGACGGCGCGAGACGGGTCGTGATCATCGGCACCGACTGTCCTGGCGTGAGTCGTCACCTCATCCACCAGGCGTTCACGGCGCTGGGGCGGCGTGACATGGTGCTGGGGCCGGCGCTGGACGGCGGCTATTACCTCATCGGCCTCGCCGCGCCCCACGCGGCGCTGTTTCGGGGAATCTCCTGGTCCACGGGGAGCGTAGCGGCGCAGACCCGCACGCGGGCCCACGCCCTGGAGCTCTCCTGCCACCTGCTGCGGCCGCTGCGGGACGTGGACACGGCTCGGGACGCCCGGGCCGTGGGGCTGCTCCGGCCCTGACTGGGTGTTCAACTATTGACCGGACTTAGGGTTAGACCCATATTGGGCCTCCCTTGTCTGCGGCGAGGTGACCTATGCCATGGAGAGTCATCGCCCTAGGCGACCAAGTTTGGCACGTGGACGCCCTCGCGGAGCGACCCGCAAACACGGATGCGTGGCAGCTGGTGCTGTCGTTTCGCGCGGCGGCGGGGGGGCAGGG
>WNGR01001827.1_pt1 | contig 23828 bp, 21 predicted proteins | sample 5407581 | NCBI WGS metagenome assembly WNGR01 (sample SAMN13153383, study PRJNA577476) | soil metagenome | isolation source: 80 cm soil or saprolite under Garry oak tree replicate 2 | place: USA:California | collected 2016-06-15
TTCCCGTTTTCGATTGCTCGCTGGCGCTTGCCGGCGGCGGGCGCTCCATTGCCTGGCACGGTCACCTGAAGATGATGGCCGCCGTGCAGCCCTTCCTCTCGGGAGCGATCAGCAAAACCATCAATATGCCTGAGGAATCGACGGTCGAGGACATCATGCAGGCCTATATCGAATCCTGGAAGCTGGGCGTGAAAGCCGTGGCCATCTACCGGGATAATTCGAAACGCAGCCAGCCGCTTTCTGCCGCGGGAACCAAAAGGGAAACCACTGCTACAAAGAGCGAGTTTGTCGTGAAAGCGCCTGAGGAGCTTCCCGGCGTGCAGCAACAGGAGCTCTTTAAGAGCTTGCCGCTGCGCCGCAAGTTGCCCAGTGAGCGGCAGTCGCTTACCCACAAGTTCTCAATCGGTGGGCATGAAGGCTACATAACCGTTGGCAAGTACGATGATGGGAGTCCGGGTGAAATCTTCATCAAAATGTCCAAGGAAGGCTCCACGCTCTCCGGCTTCATGGATGGATTTGCGCTATCTGTTTCCATCGGCCTGCAATATGGAGTGCCGCTCAAGGCCCTGGTGGATAAATTCATCAACACCCGGTTCGAGCCCTCCGGTTATAGCGGAAACAAAGAGATCCCCTACGCAAAATCTGTGCTGGATTATATCGGCCGCTGGCTCGGAGGGAAGTTCATCTCCGCCGATTATCTGACACCGAGTGGCGAGGCTGCAGCGCCCGCCGGCATTGCGGCAGTAGTTCCGAGCACCTTGGTCGTGAAGGCATCAGTTCCAGAAGAGTCCGCGCCGCCCCAGGTTGCTTTCGACGGAGCGCCAACCTGTGCCGACTGCGGCATGCTCATGACCCCAAACGGTGGCTGCTATAAATGTGAGAATTGTGGCAGCACTTCCGGCTGCAGTTAAGCAATTTCGAACGGAATCGAGCCTAGCGTCTTCAGTGCCAGAGCAAACATAGCAAGGGAGTCTGGCCCCAAAAAATAAGGGGCCCGCATTGGGCCCCTTCGGTTCCACCCCATACAGTAGCAACAACCTCACCCGCCATTCCCGTTTTTCTCGCGGGAAAGCACTGCCCCCGGGAAACGGTGCTGATAGTAAGGGCACGCCGTGTGCCAGTGCTCGTCGGGAATTTGTAAACAACCATAAGTATCAGTTATATCAATGACTTAACACAAGAATCGGATGCCTCGTTTAGCTGTTCAATAGCCGCGAAAGTGGTGGTTTCTATGATTTGTCATAGGCGTTTCCGATCGAGATACGGTCTTTGGTAGGCAGCAGCAGGGTTCTCACGAACCGACCGCAGCCCTTACTGCGCTGGCGAGGAGTTCCGCCCAGTGTTGCACATCTTCGGCGCGCTCGGCTTCAACCATCACTCTGGCTTTTGGCTCAGTCCCCGAATAGCGCAGAACCACGCGGCCAGAATCGCCTAAGGCCCGTGTGGCGTCATGGAGCGCTCGGGAGACTTCCGGAAGAGATTCGAGGGGTGGCTTCGCCCGGACCTTCACGTTCAAAATGGTTTGGGGATAGACCTTGAGATCTTTCACGAGGCCGTCCAAAGGCCCCACCAGGGCGACGAGGCAGGCGATCTTGAGCGCAGTAAGCAAGCCATCTCCAGTAGTCGCATCGTCGAGAAAGATCACGTGTCCGGATTGTTCGCCGCCGAGGTTCGCACCGCTGCGCAACATCTCCTCGAGCACATAGCGGTCGCCGACGGGTACGCGCAGGAGCGCGAGTCCTTCGGCCGCCAAGGCGCGCTCCAGGCCCAGGTTTGTCATCGTGGTGCCCACCACTGCCTTGCCTTTTAGCTGGCCCACGGAACGCAGATACCGAGTCGCGGCGAGCAGGACGCCATCCCCATCGACAACGCGCCCTGAAGCTGTGACAAACATGGCGCGGTCGGCATCACCATCAAAAGCGACACCCAGGGCGGCACCCGCTTTCGGGACTTTTTGCTGCAGGTCCTGCGGATATAGGGACCCGCAGTTCGCATTGATATTGCGTCCATCCGGGTTGTCGTGAATGGCGATAACATTTGCTCCAAGCGAGCGGAACAGGGCCGGAGCAAGCGAACTGGCTGCGCCATTGGCACAATCAAGCACGAGTTTAAGACCGGAAAGGCTCGACCCCGGAATCGCGCAGCCGCGCAGGAATTCGAGATAAGCGTCATCGAACTGCCTGTCTGGTGTGAGCCGCACCGCCGGGACAGGGGCTTGAGCATTGCGATGTCGCACGATTTCGATCTCGATCTGTTCTTCTATATCATCGGGAAACTTCATCCCTGACCCCGCAAAGAGCTTTATCCCATTGTCATGGTATGGGTTATGCGAGGCTGAGATCACCACCCCGGCCGCAAACCCTTCCTTGCGTACCAGGCAGGCTACCCCCGGCGTGGTGATGACTCCCGCGAAGGAGTTGTGAATGCCTTCCTTGGCGAGCCCGGCGGCGATTTCCGAGGCGATATGGGTACCGGATTCGCGAGTATCGGTGCCGATAAGCACGCGAGGATGTTCATTCTGCAGGCGTAGATAGCCTCCTATGCTGCGGCCCACCCAATAAAGAGTTTGGTCGTCCAGGGGATATTCGCCGGGAATTCCCCGGATGCCATCAGTTCCAAACAGTTCTTTGGACATTTGAAAGGTTCAGTCTCGCGTTAAGGGGGTTCGCGAGACAAGGGAGCCATCCTAGCACGATGATTGGATTATTCGGATGCCTCAGGGGGTACCTTTGTGGGTAGAAGGGAAACGTGAAACTCAACCGGGGCCAGGCGTACCACCTCTGTTCCGTAGGGGACCCCGACCATGCTCGGGGAGAGGCGTATGGGAACGTCACCCGTGGGAGCGGTAGCGAGGTCTACATCAAGGGTTAGGTCGTTGGGCGTGAGGCGTCGAAGCAGCCCCGAGCGCCCACGGAGCACCACGCGGATAGCATTGGGTGGCACCCCGCCTATAGCGAGCCCGTCAGGCACATTCACAAAGGCTACCGGGACGCTATAGCCGACTTGCGCGAATGGCTCAGTGGTATAGGTGGCCCATAGGAAGAATGAGATGCCCAAAGCGAGGAGCTTTAGACGCAGGTTTTGCAGGAAAGCTCTTCGGAGAGGGCGCATCAGTCAGCCTTCCCCGTCACGCGCGTTCCTGGAGCAGGGGCGGGCAAGACCATGGTGGTGCGGAAACGCCGGAAGAGATCGGCAAGCCGGTCGGTTAGCTGTTCGACGCTCAAGCCCAGCTCGATCATGCCACCAACGGCCAAGGAAATAGCTCCGGTTTGCTCCGAGACGACTACCGCCACCGCATCGCTTTCTTCCGTGACACCGATAGCGGCCCGATGGCGGGTGCCCAGCTGGTTGGAGGTTAACGGGTTGAGCGTAAGGGGCAAAAAACAGGCTGCGGCTGCAATGCGCGTGCCCTGTACGATTACAGCGCCGTCGTGCAGAGGCGACCCGGGGCGGAATATGGCGAGCAGCAAGTCGTGGCTGAGATTGGCGTCCAACGGGATACCGCTCTCGATATAGGTTCGCAGGCCAACCTCACGCTCGAAAGCAATCAAAGCGCCGATGCGATTCTGGGCAAAGTAGCCCGCGGCCAGCACTACGTCATCGAAAGAGGAGGCGGGGCTGTTCGACGAGAAACGGGCCAAAGAAAGATTCCGCCCGAAGCGGTCGAGGGCGCGGCGGATTTCCGGCTGAAAGAGTACGATAAGAGCGATCGCCACATAAGGCAGCAAGGTGTCCAGAAGCCATTCCACCATTTCGAATTGCGCTTTGCGAGCGCCTTCATACAGGATAATGAGAAGCAGGATGGCAATCAGCATCTGCATGGCGCGCGTCCCACGCAGCAGCTTCAAGATGTAGTAAATCAGCATGGCGATGATCAGGATATCCAGCTCCGCACGCAGGGTGAGGCGCGCAAGTGGATTAGAGATAATTGCGGCGACCATCTGTCTAGCAACCATGCGCGTAAGGTTACGGTAGCGCAGCGGGTCCTGAGGAGCAAGCCACGTTCTTATTTCTAGAAAATGAAGATGCCGACGGATCGACGAGAGTGTTAACGTTTAGAATGAAGGCGTCTGCCGGGAGTCCCTTGGCGTGATCGGCCTTCCTGACCTCTCGCGAGCAAGAAACTAGCGATGGCCACAACGAACGTCCAAATCACCCCGACGCGATCGACGCTGGCCCAGCGTATTATCGCCTTAGGCGTAGTTTTCGCCTTCTTCTATTGGGCCTCCAGCATTGTGATGACACTCATGCTGGCCGTGCTTCTGGCATATTTTCTCGACCCCGCCGTCGTCTTGCTGGAACGCCTTCACATTCCGCGGGCGCTGGGAGCTCTGGTGGTGTTGCTTGTGGCCATAGCGGCGGTTGGTGCGATCGGCTATCTTTTAGTGAACCGCACACAAAGTTTCGCATACGCCTGGCCGCGTTACAGCGCTGTTCTCAGGCGAGCGGCAGAATCTGTGGACCGCAAGATTGGCACGATTGAACGGGCGTTTTCGATTACCGTCCCGGAGCAGGCTCCGACGCAGCCCAGCGTAAGCGCCAACGAAATGCAGGAAGTCCGAAGCTGGCTGCTGCATGGAATTGGCACGATCACCTCGGGCCTTCTGCTTTGGGCATTTCTCCCATTCCTGGTCTTCTTTATGCTCGTGGCGAAGCCTAGACTTTGGCACGCCACGATCGAGCTCTTTTCCGATGCTTCGCGTGCGGACGTCAGAAGCGCGCTGGACGATGTAAACGTGGTTTTGCGCAGTTACGTGGCGGGGAGCAGTCTGGTGGCCGGGATTCTCGCGGCGGCCTGCTGGATTTTTTTTGCCATCATGCATTTGGATTACGCATTTCTGGCTGCGCTCGTTTCGGGCTTGGTCAACATGATTCCGTACATAGGGGCGATTCTCAGTTGGATTCCGCCATTTTTGATCGGGCTCGACAAGTGGCACAGCATCGGCCCGTTTTTAATCGTGGCCGGGGTACTCAGCGCCTTGCATTTAATCGCTGCGAATGTGCTTATGCCCGCGATTGTGGGCCGCAGCGTTCACCTGAACGCGCTGGCAGTCACCGTCTCGTTGTTGTTTTGGGGATGGCTGTGGGGCGCCTTCGGACTGATCCTGGCCATTCCCATTACGGCGACGCTCAAAGTGGTCTGCGATCACGTGCCCGATTGGCAGCCTTTGGGACGCTGGCTGGGCGCCTAACTCAGTTTGTGGTTAAGTCTGCAACGATTTGAGAAATATCGCCATTCTGTTGAAAAAGACGAATCGCGGCGATTCCCGCAGCGCCGGCTTCACGGCACGCTCGCGCGTTTTCGAGTGTAATTCCTCCAATGGCAATCACCGGGATGGATACCGCGCTGCAAATTTGCGCCAATTTTAGCAACCCTTGCGGAGGACCAAAGGCTGCCTTGGAGGGTGTCTCAAAAACAGGCCCGAAGAAAAGATAATCGGCGCCTTGTTCCGCCGCAGTGATAGCGCCGCCTATCGAGTGGCAGGAAGCGCCCAGGATAAAGTTTGCCAGTCCAGAAGCCCGCCGCGCATCCACCAGCACGCGAACCGGCAACGATTGGTCGCCAGCGTGCACGCCCGCAGCACCCGCAGCCCAGGCCACGTCGAGTCGATCATTGACCACGACGCATGTCTTGCTTTGTGCAGAAGCGCTCTTGCACACTCGAATTGCCGACCGCGCAAGATCTACCAGGTCTCGTCCGGGCAAATCTTTCTCTCGGATTTGAACCCAATCGACTCGCGCACGCACAGCACTTTCGAGGCGCTGCGCCAAGGCCGATTCGCGGTTCTGGCCTGGCTGCAAGTGCAAGGACTGCCGGTCAGTTACATAGCAGACAAGAAATTCATTGGCTTTTTCCAAAGGTCAAGAGCCCGGATTCTCCCCTGCAGGGGATTGCCGCCGCAACATTCCAGCAGCGACGACGATATCGAGCGCGCCCAGCCCAGTGACCACGCCGCGCACGGATGGATGCAGCAGGAAGGGCCGAAGGCTGGGATAGTGACTCAGGAAGTAGTTTCGGTCCCACAAGCTGAACCACGGCATGAACAGGAGGACAACTCCCACCTCGAATAGAAAGAGAGTGCCGAGGACGTGGATCAGCCGGGCAAGGAAGGAGCGGGCGTTAACGCTCGTTTCCGAGTGAGGAGAGCCGTTCGGCAACGTCGCGGTAGTCAATGTTCATGCCGTAGACTTGCGAGAAGCTCTTTCGGGCGGCGGCCATATCGCCGGCGAGCTCTTGCGCTACTCCTAAATCATACCGCAGCGCAAGGATAGTTTCTTGATCCAATCCGGGCATGGCTAAGGCACGTTCGTACCATGTGGCGGCAATGGCCGGCTGGCCCTTTTCCATGAAGGCCAACCCCAGGAGCGTGCAGCACTGCATCGCGTAGCGGAAGGCCTGGCCCTTACTGCTGCCCTTTGCCACTTTCTGAAACTCGCTGATGGCCTCTTCGATGAGACCCATCTCCCGATAGGCGATTCCCAAGTTATAGTGCGTCTCCAAATCCTCATCTTCGGCTCCCAGCTCGCCAACCTCGGCACGAAATTGATCGAAAATCTCACTGAGCGGGCTAGCTTGGTTCTCAGGCGGCTGGGATGAGCTCGCTGCCGCGGATTTCACATCTTCCTTCGTGTTCGGGGAATCGCTCTTACGCTGCCTTGCGTTTGGATCTGCCTTGAGCGACGGCAGGGCCGCCTCGAGGTCGCTGGAAAGCGCCTCTAAGAAATCTTTTGCGCTAGACGGCCCAGCACTGGATCTTTCACGAGCGGTTTGCGAAGTCTCCAGCTCCAGGAGGTAATCTGCGCTCGAGGCGTTCCTTGCTGAGCGCGCTGGCCCCTCCGACCGGAGAGCTTCTTGGATCTCCGCCACTTTGTCGACGACTTTGGACCCAGGAATATCAAATTCCGGCGCGGGTTGGCTGGGAGATTCAGTGGAGGTAGCGGATTCAGCGGCTGGCGCATCCTTCGTTTCATTTGGAGTGCCATCAAGTTCCGTTGCAAGCGCCGCCCACTCTTCGGAAAGATCTAATTCATGGACGGCAGCTTGTTGGGCGCCAGTTTCGCCGCGTACCTGCGCGGGAGGTTCCTTTCTTTCCGCCGCCTTTGCTGGCGCGATCGATTCAGCTTTATTGAGTTCCGCAGTATCCTGTGCGACGGAGAACTCCCGAGCCGTCTTTTCTTTCCTGGGAGTAGCGGTTGGTTCTGTGGTACGCGCGGCCTGTTGAAAGCGGTGGCGCAAATCGGCGAAGCGTTCGGCGGCGTCTATATTCCCGCGTTCCGTGTGGATCTGCTCGAGCTGCGCGGCCAGTTCCGCGGTTTGTTTCTCATCGCCTGCGCCGAGATAATGGTCGAGCAAGCGCTCGAGCGTCGGTGCGTGGCCCGGAACCCGTTGCAAGAGCACTTCGAGGAGATCGATGGCCTTTTGAGTGAGACCGTAGCTCGCAAACAGGTCTATATCGGTGAGCGCTTGCGTCACGTACCGCTGTGTTTCCTCATCGAGCTGAGGCTCCATAGGCGGAGGCGGAGCGGTGGCTTTTTGGGGCGCTGCCAGCGGCTCTTTCTCTGCAGGCCGCAGCTTCTGTGCGAGCGTCACGGCCGGCACTCTCTCCGCGAGGGGCACTCTCTCCGCGAGGGGCACGGTCTCTGCGGGCAACAGTCTCTCCGCTCGTTTGCTTTGTGCCTTCTCCGTCGATTTGCCTTTCAGCTTTTCGTATTCGTGGCGGACCGTTTCATTGTTGGGATCCAGCTCCAGAATTTCTTCATAGATCTGTGACGCCCGCTTTCGGTCGCCCACCGTGTTACAGATGCGCGCCAGTTCCGCAAGCGCCTCTGGCAGATGAGATGAATCCTTCTTGTGTTTGTAAAATTCCACCAGCCATTCGCGGGGCTCGATGTTCTCGGGTAGCCGCTCGGCGGCGGAGCTGAGCATATGCGCCAGCGCCTCATCCTCGCCTTTCTCAACCATCGCGGTCCGAATCATTTCGATGAGCGGGAGAGCGGCGTCAGGTTTGCCACCCTCAAGCAGCTTTGCAGAGAGCTGGCGCAAGGGTGCGAAGTTGCCTGAATTACGAGCGAAGATTTTGGACGCGAGTTCGATAGCCGGCTTGGTTTGCTCTCCTTGCAGGTAGATCTGGATGAGCAACTCGGCGGCATCGCCCCCTCGTTCTAATTCTGGCAGTGAAGCGAGGAGCGTAACTGCCGCGGAATTTTGTCCCAGCGCGCTCAGGGCTCGCGCTTTGATGACAAAAACATGCGCATCCTTGGCGTCGATCTTGATGGCGCGATCGGCATACTTGATCGCCTCGGCATGGTTACCGCTATTGTGCAGTTGCTCGGCCCCGCTGCGAAACGTCGCTGCCGCTTCAGCCGGCTGACGCATGGCTAACGCCAATTCGGCCACGCGCGTCAGCACGCGAAGATTATCCGGCTCTGCTTCCAGCAGCTTGCGGAGCAAGGCCGCGGCTTGGGGCTGCCGGCCTGCACGCTGGTGCAGCTCAGCTAATTGCAAATAGATAGGCCGGGCCTCACTGAGAACACCTTGCTGGACGTAGAGCTCGGCAAGTCTCTCGATCGCGCGCGTTTCCTCCGGGGCCAGTTTGGCGATCTTCTTATAAATGGCGATCGCCTTGGTAACGAATCCGTCGGCGAGATAAATCTGTGCGAGGCGCTCAAAATATTCCAGAGCTTGTAAGGTTTCGCCCTGCCGGACGTATAAATCGCCGAGGGTCATCAGCGTTGCCTGATCCTTCGACTCGTGCTTCAGAATCTGCAAGTATTCCTGGATGGCTTGGGCGACTTTGCCTTGATGGAGGAGCTTCTGCGCGTTTGCGACGAGCTTGGACTTATTGTAGGACATCTGCGATTTCTGCGTGCCTTCCGCGCCGCCGCGCCCGAACGTCTCCGCGGCAGGCAAGGTTGCCTGAGTAAGATCGAATCCCGAGGTGCCGCACGCCTAAACGGCTAGACTTACCCCACGCTCGCGCAAGCAAGCTGCCGAGAACAGACGGGACAACTTAACTGCTGTACCAGCCGAAACTTACGCTAGCATGCGACCTTAGACCCGTCAACGAAACGCACGTCTAGACGTTCGCGCTAGTCACAGGGGGGCGCATTCAGGCCGGCAATAACTAGTTTGTTCTCGGTATGGAGGGGAGCGGGAGGCTTTCTTGCGTTGCGGCCGCGGCCCAGCAGACCGCGTTGCGTACTGGTGCGAAAGAGAATCGGTGCAGCGGCGAAGGGCCATAGGTGCGCAGCGCCGCCAAATGAGCGCGCGTAGCATATCCCTTATTCGACGCGAGGCCGTATAGGGGATAAATCCGGTCGAATTGCCTCATGACCTCGTCGCGCGCAACCTTGGCTAAGATCGAGGCGGCCGCGATGGAGACGGAGCGAGCGTCTCCCTTGATGATGGGCTTCTGTTCCACGAGAAGATCGAGGTGCATTGCATCGATCAGAAGAAAATCTGGCTGTACCGATAGCTGCGCAACCGCGTCCGCCATTGCCTGCCGGCTGGCCTGATAGATATTCCAAGCATCAATGCGGCCGGCATCCACCTGGGCCACACACCAAGACAAGGCGTGCTCGCGAATTCGTTGGGCTAAGACCTGTCGGCGCTGGGAAGTAAGCTTCTTGGAGTCGTCGAGACCGACGATGCGACGCCGGGGATTGAGGATCACTGCCGCGGCAAACACGGGACCGAAGAGTGAGCCGCGGCCTGCTTCGTCCAGGCCGGCGATGCGCTGCCAGCCTTTGTGCCGCGCCGTGCGTTCGAATCGCGAGGAACAGAGCCGCCGCATCGGCGCGGATTCTAGCATAGCGCCCGCCGAGACAACATGCGCCTTGCGGCGAGAAAACATGCGGATGTGCCCTACTGGTTCAGCTCTTCTCGACCGGCTCCGCGGCCGTTTCCGCAGGCTGTTCCGCGCGACGAATGCGCGCCGCCTTGCCTTTAAGCTGCCGCAGATAGTAGAGCTTAGAGCGGCGCACACGGCCCGCCTGCAGCACTTCGATCGAGCTGATCATGGGAGAGTTAACAGGGAAGATTCTTTCGACCCCGATTCCAAAACTGACCCGCCGGACGGTAAACGTTGCGCCGGAAAGATGTCCGCGCCTGCTGACCACAACGCCTTCAAACGGTTGCACGCGCTCTTTTTCCCCTTCCGCTTCTTTTAGCCGAACGTGCACGCGCACGGTATCACCGGGGTGGAACGCGGGGATACCTTGGCGAGCCTGGTCCTGGCGGACCTTCTCAAGTATGCGACTCATATGGATTCACCCGGGCAGACCCACTACGGTGGGGCCAGCGCCACAGAAGACGCGTAAATTATAACGAAATCCGCTTGGCCTGCACAGGCCAAATTCTCGATTTGCCCAAGAGTGTGACCAAATGTGCGCCTTACGGATTTGTTCGAGACAGAAGATCGGGGCGGTTGCGCCGCGTTTTCTCCAAAGCGAGCCTCTGACGCCAGCGCCGAATTTCTTCATGATTTCCGCTCAGCAGCACCTCCGGCACCGTCCAACCGCGGAAATCCGCGGGCCGTGTGTAATGGGGGTAGTCGAGAAGGGCGTGAAGCTCGGAGACGCCTTCAATAGGCTGACTCTTACGCTCCGGTTGTATTTGACTTCGTTCTGCCGGCGCCAACTTCCGCGGCGGGGCGAATGATTCGTGCACCGACGAAGCTTCGTTTCCCAGCGCACCCGGCAGCAGCCGTGTCACCGCGTCGATCACTAATGCTGCGGCGAGTTCTCCGCCGGAAAGCACGAAATCGCCAATGGAAATCTCGTCAGTCGCCAAATGTTCCGCCACGCGTTCGTCGACGCCTTCATAGCGGCCGCACAGCAAGACCACACGCTCGAGCCCCGCAAATCGCTGTGCCATTTCCTGCACAAATATTTTGCCGGAGGCTGATAGCAGCACAATGGCGGTGTCGTCGGGCCGCTTCTGCGTCTCGCCTTTTTCCCCCGGAGGCGGCGCGGCATCGCTCAAGATTGTTTCCACCGCTCTGAAGATCGGCTCGGGCTTCAGCACCATCCCTTCGCCGCCGCCGAAGGGCCGGTCGTCCACCGTCTTGTGCCGGTCGTGAGTGAACTGGCGCAGATCGTGCACGCGGATATCGATCAGGCCGGCCTCTCGTGCACGGCGCACAATCCCGTAATGCAAAGGCCCGGCAAAAAACTCCGGAAAAATGGTAACGACGTCGAACTTCATATGTTCGGCATATGCTCGGCGGCTATTTTCGCAGCTTCCGCACGAGATTAGCATTCGCCGGCATCCGCTCAACCAGCATTCAATTCACGCAGGCCCTCCGGAAGCCGTACCTCAATTCGCCGTGATGCTGTATCGATAAGTGTGCAGATTTCGGCCGCCAATGGAATGAGCAGCTCGCCCGCGGGAACGCTAACGACAAGGATCCAGGATTCCGGCGGCGCGTTGCGCTTCTCTTCGCCGGCGCGCTGCACATCTTGAACCACGCCCAGCGCAGCCGCCGCACCTTCTTCCCATACTTGGCAGCCGATCAGGTCCGTGATGTAGTACCGGCCAAGGCCGACTTGCGCGCGTTCCTCGAGGGGCACCTGGACCTCGAGCCCGCGCAGAGCTTCCGCCTCTGAAATCGTGTGAACACTCTCGAAATGAAAAATCGCCTGTCCTAGATGCATGCGGCAGGAAATGATCTTGGCGCGCCGAGGAGCACTTCGCTCCCCTGCCAGCCAAGCCTCGCGCATCTCGGCGAGCCGCTGCGGGAAATCCGTGAGGATTTCAGCGGCTACCTCACCTCGCCTGCCCCAGGGACGCAAGATACGCGCGAGCGTAACCGGGGCAATCAGTTCGGGGCACACTTACTCGAGAATTTCGAGCGTGAGGCGCTTCTTGAGCTTCATTCCAGCCGCCCCGAGGATGGTGCGGATGGATTTTGCCGTTCGGCCTTGTCTTCCGATCACTTTGCCAAGATCGGTAGGGTGAACCCGGAGTTCCAGAACCGTAACTTGTTCACCCTCCACAGCGCGAACCTGCACTTGTTCAGGATTATCCACGAGCGCCTTCGCGATGGCTTCAACCAATTCCTTCATGGGCCCTCCGCCATTCGCAGGTATCAGCAGTCAGCAGCGGTTTTCGCTTGCACCTGTCTCGTCACATCTGCAGGAAGGATCCGCGACGGGAACCTTCTGACTATGAGATGAGAGAATGGACGTGTAGAGTGCAACGCTTAGGCGGGCTTCTGGTTTACCAGGAAGCTGCGGACGGTGTCGCTCGGCTGCGCACCGCGAGCAAGCCAGTATTGGATCCGTTCGGCGTTCAGTTTAATTGCTGCCGGGTTCTTGCGCGGGTCGTAGGTTCCCACAATTTCCGTGAACCGGCCGTTGCGGGGACGCCTTTTATCGATCACCACAATGCGATAACTCGGCATCTTCTTCTTGCCATATCTAGCCAGGCGGATAGCGAGCACTCAGTAATTCCTCCTTCCATTTATTGTATCTCGGAATAGCGGATTCTCCAACGCTGCATTCGGCGCGTAAGTTCGGCATGCCGGAAGCAGTCGATGGCATGGTCGTTGACCATCCCGGCAGCTTGCATGAAGGCATAGCAGATGGTGGATCCGACGAAGCGAAATCCGCGCTTCTTCAGGGCCCGGCTCATGGCATCCGATTCCTCGCTTGTCGCGGGAATATCCTTGAGCGAGCGGCGGGCATTGATCTTCGGCTTGCCGCCGACAAACTGCCAGATATAGCTCGCAAAATTGCCGCATTCCTTCTGCACGGCCAGAAAAGCGCGGGCGTTGCTGATGGCGGATTCGATTTTCAGGCGATTGCGGATGATCCCTGGATTGGCGAGTAGTTCTCGGATTTTCTTTTCGTCGTAGCGGGCGATCTTTTCCGGATCAAAATCGTCGAACGCCGCCCGAAATCCTTCGCGCTTGCGAAGAATGATCTCCCAGCTCAGGCCCGCCTGCGCGGCATCCAGGACCAGAAACTCGAAAAGCTTGCGGTCATTCTTGAGCGGCACGCCCCATTCGCGGTCGTGATAAGCAATAGAGATGGCGCTCGAAGGCCATGCGCAGCGGGGCCGCCCGTCGGCAGCAGCGCGTTTGGCTCCGCTCATTCTTCAGCAGGCTCCTCGCCTTGTTGCATCTGCTGGAGCGCCCCGCGCACTTTGCTCAGCCCGCGCAGCCGCCCTTGCGCCGCAAGCGCGCCGTATTGCTTCATCATCTTGCGCATCTGCAGGTATTGCTTCAGCACCTGGTTCACTTCTTGCACGGAAGTGCCGCTCCCGCGCGCGATGCGCTTGCGCCGCTTGCCGTCAATCAAATCATGGTCCTCACGCTCTGCCGCAGTCATGGAATTGATGATGGCTTCCACGTGCTTCAACCGCGATTCATCAACCTGCGCGTCACGCGGCAGATTGGCAAACGGGCCCACCTTCGGAAGCATGCCGAGCACCTGCTCGAGCGGGCCCATCTTGCGGACCTGCTTCAATTGATCGCGAAAATCCGCCAGCGTGAATTCGCTGCGGCGAAGTTTTCGCTCGAGTTCCGCGGCCTTCTTCTGATCGATGGCCTGCTCGGCGCGCTCGATCAACGTGAGCATGTCGCCCATTCCGAGCACACGAGAAACAATGCGCTCCGGGTAAAAGGCTTCGAGCGCGTCATATTTCTCGCCCACGCCCACGAACTTTACGGGCGCCCCGGTCACTTTCCCGATGGAAAGCGCCGCGCCTCCGCGCGCATCACCATCAAGCTTGGTCAGAATCACGCCGGTCAGCCCCAGACGGCGGTGGAAATCGCCGGCCGAGCGCACCGCGTCTTGCCCGATCATGGCGTCGGCAATGAACAGAATTTCGCTCGGCTGCAGTTCGCGCTTGAGATGGCTGAGTTCGGCCATCAGCTCGTCATCGATATGCAGGCGTCCGGCTGTGTCCACCAGGATCACGTCAGAAGCCGAAAGCCTGGCTTCGCGGATTGCGCCTTTGGCGATCTCCAGAGGCTTATCGGTGCCGGCGCCGGGCCAGCAACTCACGCCTACCGCTTTGGCCACCTGCGCCAGCTGTTCCCGCGCGGCCGGCCGATAAACGTCCGTCGAGACGACCAGCGGCCGGTGCCCATGGCCACCCAGCCACTTGCCAAGCTTTCCCGTCGTGGTGGTTTTGCCCGAGCCTTGCAACCCGACAATCAGCCATACCGAAGGCGGCCGCGCCGCAAACGCGGGCTTCGCATGCTTGCCGAGTAATTCCAGCAGCTCATCGCGCACGATCTTGAGCACTTGCTGATCGGGCGAAAGTTGCAGCAGGACTTCCGAGCCCAAGGCCTTGGCGCGAATGTGGGCGAGCAACTCGTCCGCAACGCCGACGTTGACATCGCCATCGAGCAGCGCTTCGCGAATCCCGCCCAGCGCGGCGCCCAGGTGTTCTTCGGTAAGCTTCCCCTGGCCGCGCAGGTTCTTAAAAACGCGCTGAAATTTTTCCGTGAGATTTTCAAACATGATTCAGCGACTCAATCTCATTTTAGGAGACGCTCGAGTCGCGGTCAATCGAGCAGCCCACCGGGTGCCGCGAGAAGCTTGAATCCAGGCGGTACCAACGGCAACGACGTCGGTGGTCATCGAAAACCGGGAGGGCTACCCCACCCCCATTTTTCTGCAAGTGTTCATTCTGCATGGCTTAAGAGGGACGGCCGCTACAAACCTAAGTGGCACCGCGTGGCCCCTCCCGCCTTTGTTAGGTAGACTTTCGCCGCACGAGGGTAGACTTTTGCGCGCCCCAGAGCTTTCGCCGCGCAACAGAGTCGAGCTTTTGCGCGTTAAGCCTACTCGTGGTGAATTTGCCGCTTCGACACTCTGAGTCACTTTCCGATAAGGGGACCCTATTGTTTTTCGAAAAGCGCCACACCAGAAAAGGGCTTCCCTTGAGAGTCTGTTCCTTCGACTGTGAGCCTCATGGTGTTGCCGTCTTTCGACACCACCGTGCGGAGCTGTAGCACTTCTTTGCCGCCCTTCATATAGCTGACCTCGCGGGTGTTGTCATCTATCCGCTTCCCAGAAACAGCATCGTACGGGCCGCCGGCTAGAACCTTTCCTACTCCGCCCTTGTCTGGGACTTCGTACTTAAACGAAATGGGCGAGCCGTTCGTCGCAGTGCCGTTTATGGTCACCCGACGCTGGTCACCTACTAGTTGGACCGTAAGCGTTTCCTCTTTCGGAAACGCGCCGGTGTCTTTCGATTTTGTGAGATTTAGTTTCCACGTTCCGACGAAAGGATTGCTTTGGGCATCCAGCAGGCCCGAGGCCATCCCAGCGATCACGACGACACAAGAAAATACTAAAAGTCGCCTCATCGGTCTCCTCTCCCCGTCTTTATCTTATCGTCTTAGCCCAATGTCTGAGAAATAGCTTCCATATTAGCTACCGTTACTCTTTAGTGCTGAGGATCAAATTCCCGAGCGAGAACTCGGCGAGAGCGGCGGAGAATAACCTCGCTTATGGCCCCCTTCGTCTGCCTTGCAGTCGTCCTTGTTTTCGCGAACGTGTACCTTTTCATGCTCTACCGGCGCCCTCTTGTCAGTGGCGATTCGGTCACGCCCAGTTGGAGGGCTTGGCTCGATTTCGATCCGTGGCATCTCGGCGGATTCTCCTACGGTCAACTTGGGTTAGTAAGCGCAACAGCGTTATTCCTGGAAGTCTTGATGATCCGCTGGATTTCTTCCGAGATTCGGGTCTTTGCCTACTTTAAAAATTTTGTTTTGATTGCCTGCTTCCTTGGGTTTGGGCTGGGTTGCTACCTTTGCCGTCGTCGCGTAAGGGCGATGGCGTGGTTTGTGCCTTTGCTAGTTATAGCAGTCGTTGTGTCGCTGCCTTGGCCCGGGTTGCGCGAACTTGTCAGGTCGATGCCCACCTTGATTGGCGCTCTATCGGAGGTGGATGTCTGGGGAGTACCCTCGCTGCCTAATCAAGGAAACGAACTCCTAGCCCTCGCGAAATCTATGATCATAGTTGTGCCCCTGTTCGGCTTGGTGGCGTTTATCTTTGTTCCCTTAGGCCAGCTCGTCGGCTGGTACCTTGAAAAGGCTCCTCGGGGCATTAAGGGGTATACGCTTAACATCGTTGGAAGCCTCGCGGGGATTCTCGCCTATACGGGATTGTGCTTTCTGAATCAGCCACCCGCGACTTGGCTGGCGGCAGCCGGTGTTCTAATGATGTGGCTTCTTTGGAACCGGCCGCCACTGCGTTGGGCCGCCCTAGCAGTATTTTCAGTCTGCGTCGCTCTAACTGCACTTGCTCCACACCCCGGCGAAGTCTATTGGTCGCCGTACCAGAGGCTGAACCTTCGTGCGGCTTATCTCACTGACGGGGAACTTATCTCGTATGAACTGCGCACGAACGATAGCTGGTATCAACAGATCTACAATCTCTCGCCCGAATTCGGTGCCAAACATCCCGACCTGTTCCGCGATGTACCTGCAAAATGGAATCCCTATAATCTGCCGTACCGGTTTTTCCCTAAGCCAGGCTCCGTGCTGGTTCTCGGCGCCGGAACCGGCAACGATGTTGCCGCTGCCGTACGCAACGGCGCGGAGCGCATCGTCGCCGTGGAAATTGATCCGCTCATTCAAAAGTTAGGCAGCAAGCTCCACTTTGAGAAACCGTATAGCTCACCACGCGTCGACGTAGTCATTAATGACGCCCGAAGCTACATCGAAAACAGCCACGAACAATTTGACCTGATCATGTTTTCGTTGCTGGATTCCCATACGACGAGCTCGTACTACACAAATATCCGCATCGATAATTATGTTTACACCGTCGAAGCGCTACAGGCGGCGAAGCGACTGCTGAAACCCGATGGAGTCCTCATTTTAAAGTTTTGGGTAGACACGCCGTGGATTGCAAGCCGACTCGACCAGCTGACACAAACGGTGTTTGGTCGGAGGTCGTTGATCTTATCGGTCGAGAATCCCTTTTACGGTACGCCGGGCGTCTTCTATTTTTGCGGTTCGCGCGAGCGAGTAAATACGGCGTTGTCGGCGGATCCTGAACTCCTCGCCTATGCAAAAGCGAATGCAGCCTCCCTTCCCGCCACCCCTGCCGCTCTGACGACCGACGACTGGCCTTATTTCTATCAGCACCAACCGGGCATTCCCTCGGCAGTGATTCTGATGTCTCTCGTGCTTGTGTTCTTGGGCTGGTTTTTCCTCCGTGATACCGGGATATCTGCAGGATCGCTAGACTGGCATTTCTTTTTCCTGGGTGCCGGATTCTTTCTACTTGAGGCGCAGATCATCAGCAAGATGGCTTTGCTGTTTGGGACCACATGGTTGGTCAATTCCATCGCAATTTCCGGACTTCTCGTTCTAATCGTCGGTTCGAACCTAGTAGTTGAGCGCAGAAAGAACTTCAATATCGCATTCGCATACGCCGGGATTTTCGCTTCGATCCTCGTATCTTATTTACTCCCGATAGAGTCCTTATTCGTCGCTTCTTATTGGCTCAAAGTTCTGCTGGCGGTTGCAGTGTTCGGTGCTCCGGTATTTTTCGCGGGCATCATATTTATCAGAAGTTTCGCAACAGTGGGATTTCAAGGTATGGCACTTGGATCGAATCTCTTTGGCGCTCTGGTTGGGGGACTTCTAGAATCTCTTTCAATGTGGACGGGTATTCGATCCCTATTGATTGTTGCGGGTCTTCTCTACCTGGCATCATGGGTCGCGCTTCGCGCGCGAAAAACGCCTCAACAAATCCCTCAGCGAGCTGGCGAGAGTGAAGCAGTGCTGATCGGCTCACACTGAAACATTCGCATTCAGTAAACGGCATTATCGGAATGTGGGCACGCGGGTCTCGTCTCTAGCGGAATGCGGCACGCGGTTCTTTCGAGTTTGGCAGGGGAAGGGGGTGGCCCCTTTTTCCCGGCCGTATACGCTATCCCCCAGCTGCCTTGACCGGCCCTAGAGGCTCGCTTACACTAAATGTTTTGCTGGTCCGCTGTGACGGGCGCAGTGACTGCGGCCCCTTGTATGGCGCGTTCGGCGTAGGAATCGGGGGCCTGCTGTGAGGAGCATCATTGCCCAAACGCACCTTTCAACCCAAAGTGCGCCGGCGCCATAAAACCCATGGCTTCCGCGCCCGAATGAAAACCAAAGGGGGCCGCAGAGTCCTGGCAGCGCGCCGTAAGAAGGGTCGTCATCGCCTCACGCCCATTTAAAACTTCCGCGGGTGCGCCGCAGGCGTTTTCTCGCGCCGCGCGTCTGGTACGCCGCGCCGAATTCGAGGCAGTCTATCGCGGCGGCGGGCGGAAATCCTCGGCGCAGTTCGTGGTTTTTTTTCGCGCCAATGGCGGACCGCGAAGCCGTTTCGGCATCAGCGTGAAGAAAGCGCTGGGAGGCGCGGTGCTCCGCAACCGGATCCGCCGCCGCATTCGAGAAATTCTTCGGCGCAATAATTCGGAGATTTCCCCTGGATGGGACATCGTAATTCATCCGCGCAGTTCCATGACGCGGACTGCTTTTGCAGCGATGGAGGAGGAGTTGCTCGCGCTGGTGCGGAGCCTTCGCCGGTGAAGGTGCCCGTGCTGAAAGTGGCTCCGCCAAAGGCGACTGCGGCGAGCCGCGCGGCGGTCTGGCTGCTGATTGCTGCGATCCGTTTTTATCAGGCGGTTTTCGCTCCACTGATGCCGTTGGGTTGCAAGTTCTATCCTTCCTGTTCGCGATACGCCGCCGAGGCGATCGCGCGTCACGGCGCCAAGCAAGGCGCTCGCCTTGCGCTCGCGCGGTTATGGCGCTGCCGTCCTTTCACGCAAGGCGGTGTCGATCCGGTTCCGGATCTCGTTTCGGATATGGCCGAACTTCTGGGTAATGGGGTGGGCCATAGGGCCGGAAACGGGGCGCGTAGCGAGGTGCGCTCGTGAGAGAGATTTCGGACCAAGCCCGGATCGCACTCGCATTCGCTCTTGCGCTGCTGGTGATGGTCGGCTGGTATTTTCTGAATCCGCCGAAGCCGCAACCGCCGCCCGGATCCGCGGCCGCGCAGCACGCTCCTGCCGCGCCGAGCAGCGCTGCAGCCCCGATTACTCAACCCAACCAGCCGGCGGTGGCAAGCTCGACCGGCGCGACGTCTGCTGCGCCTGCGTCAGCCAGCGGCGAAAAGAGTATCGCCATCGAGAGCGATCTGTATCGCGTCGAGCTCTCGAATCGCGGCGCCGTGGTGCGCAGTTGGCAGCTCAAGAAATATACCGATGAAGGCAATCCGCCGCGCACGCTGGATTTGGTCAATGCGGATCTTGCGCGCCAGACTGATGGCTGGCCGCTTTCTTTGCAGCTTGCGGACCCGCAACTCGCGACCGCTGCCAATCAGGCCCTTTACGTGGTCAAGGCTTCTTCCGACCGCGGCGCCGAAAATACGGATAGCACGATTACGGCTCCCGCCCAGATCGAATTCCACTGGAGTGATGGCCGACTCGACGTCACAAAAACGCTGAAGTTCGATCGCAGCTACATCATCGGACTGGAAACTTCAGTGCGGCAAAACGGAAGCCCGGCCAGCTACAGTGTCGCCTGGCGCGGCGGTTTTGGCGACGTGACCGCATTTCGTGCCGCCCTGCAAACGCTCGTCTTCGATGGCCGCGCCGGCAGCGTCAGCACAATCACAACCAAGAACATCGGCGCGCCGAACCAGCGCAATATCCCGGCCGAAGTGCCCGGAACCTTCGACGCTGTGGGCATCGAGGATCTGTACTTCGCTGCCGCGTTTCTCCCGCCCGAGCCGTCCGCGGGCCAGGCCATCCCTGACGACCTGACGCTTTCGGCGCGGGAGACCACGCACACTATCCAGGGCGATGGGAAGACACAGCAGGAAATTCTGCCGGAAATGGCCGTCGGTTCGACCACGCCGGGACCGCTTGCGCTGCGGCTTTACGTGGGCCCGAAAGACATCGACATTCTGAAATCCGTTCGTCCGCCGTTGAATGGGCTCGTGCAATTCGGCTGGTTTGGTTTCGTGGCCGAACCGCTCTTCTACATCCTGCGTTGGATCTACCACTATATTCCCAACTATGGCTGGGCCATCGTGGTCATGACCATCGCCATTAACATGCTGCTTTACCCGCTCAAAGTGAAGAGCTGGCGGTCCATGCAGAAGATGCAGAAAGTGGCGCCAGAAATCCGCTCCATTCAGGACCGCTACAAGAAATATTCCATGCGCGATCCGCGCAAGCAGGAGATGAACAAAGAAGTCATGGCGGTGTACAGCCGCGAGGGCGTCAATCCCATGGGCAGCTGCCTGCCGCAAGTGATCCAGATGCCCATCTGGTTTGGCCTTTATCGAATGCTGAATGTGACCATTGAATTGCGCCACGCCCCGTGGTTCGGCTGGTTTCACGACCTTTCCGGGCGCGACCCGTACTTCATCCTGACCATCACCATGGCCCTGCTGATGTACGCGGCGCAAAAGATGACGCCCATGACCGTCACCGACCCGGCCCAGCAGCGCATGATGACGCTGATGCCCATCATGTTCACGGGCATGTTTTTCATCATTCCGGTTTCCAGCGGCCTGATCCTTTATATCGTCACGCAAAATATTATGGCTGTGATCCAGCAGTGGCATCTGAATCGGAGTGCGCCCCTGAAGGCTCCTGCGCGGAGCAAAAAACAAATGACACGCGCGGCGCTGACGAAGTAAGTTCCGCCGGAAAGTCGGAGAACCAGCCATGTGCGCCAGCGTTGTTCGTAATGGCCAACTCGACCGTGAAGCCGCCGCAGGCGAACTCCGGCGGTGCCTGGATACCATCCTGCGCCTGGCGCGTTTCCACCTGAGTTATCACGTGGATATCGCTCCGAAATCAGGGGACGAAGATCTGGAAACAGCCGAGGTTGTGGTCCACTTTGACGGGCCGGATAAGACCCTGCTGCTCGAGGGCAACGGAGATTTGCTCAAGGCTCTTGAGCATATCGCCGTGCGCTGGCTGCGGCTCGATCCTCAGCTCCACAATCGAGTGTGCTTCGATTGCGGCAACTTTCGCGCCTCTCGCATCGCCGAATTGCGGCTCGCCGCGGAGGTGGCCGCCGAGCGCGTTCGCCAGACGCGCGAGCCTTTTCGCTTCCAGCCCATGGCCGCGCGCGAACGCCGCATCATTCATCTGGCCCTCAAGGATCAGCCCGGAGTTCGCACCACCAGCGAGGGAGAAGGCGATATGCGCCAAGTCGTGATTTTCCCTGCCGATTCGGAAATCAAAGGGACGAGCTAAGGGCGCCAGAGATTCCCCGCGCGCGTCAAAGAAATCGCAAGAGATCAGGAGGGGTTAGCCCTGGCCGATCCCGCCCCCCGCATCAGTCTTCCCGCAAGCGGCCGTGAGAGAGGATTCTTCCGTCGGGGGCGAAGACGACTTCATAGGTGAAATTCGGCGGCCGCTCGATATCCCCATGCAGCAGCGCGGGCCGGCGTTCTCCGTAGAAGCGCAGGTCGCTGATCTCCACCACTGGTCTGCCATCGCGCTCGAAAAATCTGAAAAGTGGGAAGCGCGCAAACCACAAGAATGTTCGCACCTCACTCAATCCGCAGGCGGCGGCGATGTATTGGTTCTGAGGCGCCTGGGGGAAAAAATCAATGTGGAAGGGCTCATCTCCCAACTGAGCGAACTGGACGCGATAGATGCCGTCCGGAGTCTCGATCAGGCCCGCCCAGCGCGCCAGAGAAGGCGGCAGGGGTATCGCGGCTATATTCTGAACATTGAGCCGCGCCTGGGTGGCAAATTCGGAGACATGCTGGAAAGCCGAATGCTGCATTGTGGCGGCCAAGGCCAAGTACCCGGCCGTCAATACTAACCCGATGCGGCACCATTTCACGCGTCCCGCGCGCGAACCGCTTCCGCGCCTCAGCGGCAGCAGAAAAAAGCAGCCCAAAGCCCCTGCCAAGACAAAGGATGCGCCCGTGGGAAAGGGAATATCCATCGGCCGCACCAGCGGCCCGATCGCAAAACCTGCCGCCGAAAACGCCAACCACATTGGCACCGTGCGCTTCCAACTATCTTTGAGCGGCCGGAAGGCCCAGGCGGCGAGTTGCGGCATCAGCGCCAACGACGTGAACGTGAGATCCACGATAAAAATCAAATCCCAGGCGACACGCGAATGGGTCACTGGACTCCACACCATGGTGCCGAATGCCGTGATCACGTCCAGAAAGATGTGGCTTCCGATCGCCACCAGGTAAATTGCCATTAGATCCCTGAATTCGGGAGCTGGCCATCGCGCGCGGCGCGCCGCCCACCACGATAGGCCAGCGAGGGCTAGCGCCCAGACCGGCAACATAACGACCGAATGCGTAATGCCGCGGTGCCAGGTCATTATCGCGAGGTTGTTGTGCGCCAGCGGTCCCGCGAAGACGTCGATATCCGGAAACATCGCCCCCGCGGTGCAGGAGAGAATAGCGATGCGGTCAGCGGTCCTGGGCGGCTCCCGCCACGGAAGCGGCGCCCGTGAAGGTTCTCCGGCGAAGAAAGCCTTGCCGATCAGCGCGCCGACAATCCCATGAGTGATTGTATCCATCAGGGGACGGGAGAAGTTCGGCGCAAACGGGGCGCGGCCAAGCTACTTGACCTCCATCAGCGGAGATCGCTTGGACAGCACCCGGCCAATGCGGCGGGCGGAAACTTCGTGAGCGGCCAGTGCCCCCAGTGCTGCATCGGCATCCGCTGCTGCGAGGGCCACGAGCAGTCCGCCCGAAGTCTGGGGATCAAAAAGGAGATTTTGGAACTCCTCCGGAACCGACGGCTGAAACGCGACGCATTCGCCGATGAACTGCCGATTATTCCTGAGTCCGCCCGAATAGAAGCCCGCGCGCGAAGCGGCGACCGCACCCGGTAAGTATTCGATCGCGGCGTGATCGATCTCCAGAGACACACCGCTTCCGACGGCCATCTCGCGCGCGTGGCCGAGCAGCGCGAAGCCTGTGACATCGGTAACCGCGTGAATCGTTCCGGGACTTCGTTCCTCGATTTCGGCCAGCGCTTCGGCGGCGTCGCGGTTCAAGCGTGACATCGCGGCCGTCGCCGCCGCCACTGAAGTTTCTGCAATGCGTCCTTGCTTCAGGCCAGTCGAAATCACGCCCGCACCAAGCGGCTTGGTGAGCAGCAAAGCGTCGCCGGGCTGCGCACCTACATTTCGCCAAATACGCGCCGGATCGATCAGGCCGGTAACCGCATAACCGAATTTCATGTCCTCGTCGCGAATGGAGTGACCGCCAATGACGGTGCAGCCCGCCTCAGTCATTTTTGCCAAACCACCGCGAAGGATCTGTTCGAGAATTTCGAGATCCCCCTTTTCGGGAAAGGCTACGATCGAGAGCGCCGAAATCGGTCGCCCGCCCATCGCATAAATATCACTGAGTGAATTGGCCGCGGCAATCTGGCCAAACGCAAAGGGCTCATCGACAATCGGAGTGAAAAAGTCCACCGTCTGCACCAGCGCAAGTCCGCCGCTTAGCCGGTAGACTCCGGCATCATCGCTGGTCTCAAATCCGACGAGTACGTTGTCGTCGATTTGCCGGGGCAAGCGCCGCAGGAGCGCATCCAGCACGCTAGGGCTCAACTTGGCGGCACAGCCCGCCGCTCACTTGCTCGAGCATGCGCTCCCCTGCTGTTGCCGCTTCGATTATAGCCGCAATCGCCCGTTGAGGGCGCCAGCAGCACGTTTCGCTCTTCAGTCATGGAGAGGAGCACAGTTAACCGCCGAGTGTGTCGGAGCTGTCACGGGTAACCGATAAAGGAAATTTCAACGAAGGACAGGTCTAGTTTCCAATGCGGCTGCCAGAATCAGGAAGGCTTCCGCAGCGCGGCCGTATCGCGCATGCCAGAT
>WNGR01003804.1_pt1 | contig 23825 bp, 33 predicted proteins | sample 5407581 | NCBI WGS metagenome assembly WNGR01 (sample SAMN13153383, study PRJNA577476) | soil metagenome | isolation source: 80 cm soil or saprolite under Garry oak tree replicate 2 | place: USA:California | collected 2016-06-15
CTTAGGGCCGCCTGTGGGGTGCTGCGGAATACTGCGGAAGGGAACATTCTAGAGACATCTAAGAATAGTGTCCAATGAGAATAACATGGGGGAATGGTACGATTCAATTGACCAATCAGAATAACGCAAGGAAGTGGTATGACTCTGTCGTCCAATCAGAATAACACAGGGGAAGTGGCATGATTCTCATCAGCCAATCAGAATAACACGAGGGAATGGTACGACTGCCCCGCAGTCGATTGCGCCATTGTGGTGTGACTGCTCCGCAGTCCAATAGGATAAATCCATGGGATGGTACGACTTGGCTCTGCATGTGGCCCAGCACGTGACTTGATAAACATAGGGAGATGCACATGGCCCAGCATGTGACTTGATAAACACAGGGAGATCACGTGATCCGTCATGTGATTGTCGGAGTACAGAATTCAAACTCCGCTTTCGGATTTCCTCTTTAGGAAGGTGATTACATAAGGCCGGCCCGACGCGGACTGGTCTTAGATGCCTGAGTCATGACCCGGGTTTATAGGTTCATGACAGGTAGAGACCCCCGCTACATCTAGTTGAGCTCAGCTCCTACAATCTTGTTCATCATCTACACTGAAGTCCTGATACGACTTCATGTTGACCAACGACACCGTGCATGTCGCCCGATAACGCCAGCTGTGGCGTTACATTATATCGAGTCTCTCCAAACGTGGCACTAACTAGTAGAGCCAGAACCAAGTTCCAACCGTCATACATCGATTGAATCGAAAGCGACACCCTATCACAAAACGTCAAAGGGGTCGCCGTTTGGAGAAGAGATCCAGGAAGGGAGACAGAGGGATACTACATCTACTCGCATAGGCTCAGCGAATACAGACCTATCCATTACATCGAAGAAGATTGTCTTTGGGTATACATTGCAGTAGACAAAGCCAACAAGTGGTATACCATCAAACCCATACCACTCGGACTTGGAGTAGGACCCACTCTTTGACCAATCACACCTATAGACGTAGATCCACCTGAAGAAACTCCTGCAGAAGGATCACAGGACACAGGAAATACCTCGCTCACAGCAAACCCACCCACGGATCCCGCACCAGTCCAAACAGTAACGCAAGCACCCACCATGTCAACTGCCACAACCACCATAACACAACCAATGGGCACTATCCCCAGTGGTACCGCCACCATCCCGATGGGTGGAGGCAGTGGAGGCGGAGGAGGCAGAGGAGGCGGTGAAGGCGGAGGAGGCGGAGGAGGTGGCGGCGGAGGGCTACCTGTAGGAGTGCCACCTGCAGGCGGAGCCCCACCTCTTCATGGAAAGCTGGGAGGAAATCCCCCAGCCGAATTTGATGGAAACCGGGAGAAAAGCCAAGCCTTTCTCCTCGCATTCACCCTATATAGGGGAATGAACCTGATGGTGGAGCAACTAGCAATTCCATTCCAACGTGCAATGACCTTCCTCTCCTACATCAGAGGACCCTTAGTCAATAATTGGGTCAACAAACAAGCGCAATGGTTAATGGACCAAGTCCAGACTGGAGTAGCACACGCAGAAGAAAACCTGTGGAGAACGATCGAAATCAGGTTCAGGCAAGCATACACCGACACCGCAGAAAAAGTCAAGGCCCAAAACCAACTTCGAGACTTCAGGATGAAAGGAGATGATATTGACACCTACATCTCCACGTTCCAGAATTTAGCTTGAAAAGCCAGGTACACGCTCGATGAAAACGTCACACTTGGAATGTTTGCTGACAGTCTACCACCCAAATTAATGGTCAACTGTGTTAAATTCGACCACCCCGCAGACTGGAATGACTGGACTAACTCTGCGAGGCTCCACCAGGAAGAATATATACAACTACAAGACAGACTCAAGGGAGGACCAAGGAATCAGGGACACACGCAGACACAATGGAGAAACACACTTAATAGAAATCCAAACGCCATGGACATAGGGAGAACAAGAGCTCGAGCAATCACGCTTGATGACAAAAACAAACAACGAAGCGAAGGACGCTGTTTCAAATGCAACCAACAAGGGCACATATCACGCTACTGCCCTCAGCGCAACGACAAACCCTCTTCCTCAATTACCACTTCCATCGTGCTCACCTCTCCAAACCTGCTTTCAAACCAACAAAAAGCACAGGCCTACCTAGCCACTCTCCATAGTGAATCTGAAGAAGTACGGAATGCGTTCATAGAGGAACTATTCGCAACAAAGCGGGATTTTCTCAATGCCTAAACCCAACGGCCTGGGTGAAGGCACTTCAAATTAGTGTGTATAACAGCAGATACAAGTCCATATGAATACCAGTATTATTCAAATCTGCACACGCTACAGCCGAAAGAGAAGTCCTGATTGACTCAGGAGCAACTGATAACTTCATATGCAAAAATCTGCTCCAACGACTCAAGATCGCATCACTACCCCTAGAAGTCCCCCTTAGGATCTGGAATGTAGACGGAACGCACAACCAAGATGGAAAGATCACCCATTTTACAGATCTGCAAGTTTGCATGGGCGCTGATACCAAACTCCTCCGATTCCTACTTACAAACTTGGGAAGAGACGAAGTCATTCTCGGATACCCCTGGCTCATGGCATTCGAACCAGTAATCCACTGGAAAGACGCTACCCTAGACAAGGAATACCAACCAGTCATCATATCCTCAATAAAATCAGGAGAAATACAAGTATCAAGTGCGATTACAGAAGACAAATGGGAAGAGATGAACAAAGACCCGGATCAGATACCATATCTGGCCATCTGGAGGATCTGCTCCTACGTCCTGGAACCCGAACAGGTTGATGAGGAAGCAAGTTTGGAGCTGGAGTCCACAGAAGTGACTCTCCGAAAGACCACTGTAGCATCAGAATTGGCTCAGTTGGCTATGAACCAAACAAAGTGGACCTATGAAGAAATGGTCCCAGAAGAATATCGAAAATACCAGAAGATATTCAGCGAAGAACAGTCGCACCGATTCCCACCGAAACAACCATGGGATCACAAGATCGATTTGCTCCCAGAAGCTCCAAACACGATTGACTGCAAAATTTACCCTACCACGCAGTCAGAAAAGGAGGCATTGAACGAGTTCATCAAAGAACAGTTGGCCAAGGGGTACATCCGACCATCAAAATCCCCCTATTCTTCACTGTTCTTTTTCATCAAAAAGAAAGACGGGAAACTTCGACCAGTCCAGGACTACCGAAAATTGAACTCCCTTACAGTCAAAAACTGATACCCATTACCACTCATCCCAGAACTAATCGACCAGATAAGACATGCTCGGATATTCACTGAATTGGACATATGATGGGGATACAACAATGTCCATATTAAAGAAGGAGATGAATGGAAAGGGGCCTTCAAGACCAACCTAGGCCTTTATGAACCATGCGTCATGTTCTTCGGACTAACCAACTCCCCAAGCACATTCCAAACAATGATGGACACCATTTTCCGAGACCTTATATTGACGGGGGAAGTCATCGTCTACATGGACAACATTTTAATCGCTACCCCCAACAACTTAACACACCATCGACATCTGACCCACCAAGTCCTCACAAAGTTAGAAGAGCACGATCTCTATCTCAAACCAGAGAAATGCATCTTTGAGGTACCAGAAGTCGAATACCTGGGACTGATAATCAGATATGGGAAAATACGAATGGACCCAGTCAAAGTAGCAGGCGTAGACAGATGGAAACCACCAAAGAACCTCACAGAACTACAAGGATTCACAGGTTTCATCAATTTCTACCGCCCCTTCATCAAGGGATTCTCACAAGAAGCGAAGCCACTCAACGAACTGACAAAGAAAGACATACCCTGGGAATGGACCCCAGAAAGACAACGTGCGTTTGAAAAACTGAAGGCGTTAGTATGCAACGAACCCATACTCCTCATGCCAAACCTACAAAACCCATTCGAACTGGAAGTAGATGCCTCTAGCTTTGCCATAGGGGCAACTCTTAGCCAACAAGACGAACGACAAAGATGGCACCCAGTAGCTTATTTCTCGGAGACCCTCTCAGAAGCAGAACGAAACTACGACATTTACGACAGGGAGCTCCTTGCCATAGTCAAATCCCTCAGACACTGGCGAGTGTACCTCACAGGAGCACCCCACCAAATCATAATTCACACCAACCATGCCAATCTGCTATATTGGAAGGAACCGAGGAAAATAAGCTGGAGGATAGCAAGAGAGTTCCAAGAGCTATCGGAGTACAATTTCGTACTAAAACATATAGCAGGAACAAAGAACGCCAGAGCAGATGCCTTATCATGAAGAAGTGACTACAACACCGGAAATGGAGACAACGACAATGTAATTGTCCTACCAGAAGAAATATTCATCAAGTTAGCAGGCAAAGAACCAATAGAGGAGGTTGACTTACGATCAAGAGTCAATGCAAGCAATCTCGCCCACGAAAGAACAATCCAACAATGGGCAAACTCACACCAGCTTCGTTACGAGCATGACACCTGGTGGAAAGACTCCGTGCTGGTTGTTGCTGGCAGCAACAAGCTTAAGAGGGGGGTGATATCCATTTTTCACGATCCTCCCCATCGCGGACACCTGGGAATCGCAAACACTTACCACCTGCTACAAGATGAATACTGGTGGCCGAACGTCAGACATGACGTAGAAGAATATGTCAAGGGGTGTGCCACATGCCAGGCAAACAAAATCAATACTCACCACCAAAAACCCTGACTATTCCCAATCACAACCGACCCAGAAGCCCAACCCTTCGAAGTAGTCGCCATGAACTTCATCACCAAACTCCCCCCATCCAATGGATACGACTCCATACTCACAATCACGGACCACGATTGCACCAAGGCTGCGATATTCATCCCCTGTAACGAAACCACAATGTCAGAAGGACTCGCCAAGCTATACCTACAAAACGTATACCCCCACTATGGCATTCCCAAACAACTTATCACAGACAGAGGAGCCCAGTTCATATCGATATTCACAAGAACCCTCTGCGATGCACTAGAGGTCAAACAGAATATATCGTCAGCCTATCATCCGCAAACAGACAGACAGTCTGAGAGGAATAACCAATGGGTAGAACAATACCTATGGCACTGGAGTAACGTGCAACAAGATAACTGGGCCGATCTCTTACCAATAGCCCAGTTCGCACACAACTCCTGGCCCAATGCAACCACGAAACACTCACCATTCAAGTTGCTCATGGGAAGCGAGCCAAGGACGACATGGGAGGAAAGAACAACGAAGTCTTCATCAGTAGACCAACGACTACAACAGATGAAGGAAGCTAGAGAAAAAGTGCAAAACTGCATCAAACACGCGCAACAGCTAATGGCCGAAAGGGGCAAGACCCAGTTTACGCCCTACAAGACAGGGGCCTTAGTCTGGCTCGAAGGGGTTAATCTACGCACTCATTACCCCACGTCAAAACTAGCTCCAAAACGATACGGACCCTTTCCCATCAAGAAAGTTCTATCAGACGTCTCTTACAAGCTGGAACTGCCGCCCCAATGGAAGATACACCCGGTGATCCACGCGAACCTCCTGACGCCCTATAAAGAGATGGTGCTACATGGGCCAAACTATACCTGACTGGCACTGGACCTTATCGATGGAGAAGAAGAATACGAGGTCGAAGAAGTACAACAAGTATGCTGACAAGGATGGGGGTGCAAATTACATTACCTGATCAAGTGGAAGGGTTTCCCCACGAGTGACAGCACCTGGGAACCAGTGGAGCACCTGAAACACACCCCTGAACTTATTGCCGACTTCTATCGCCGACACCCTGAGGCAGAAGGAGCGCCCAATGACACATAAAAAGAGGCCTCGAAAACTGACAAGACCCCATCATCCAATGGACTCTCCACTCACATCCCACTACTACTTCTCCCTCCACCACCATGACTTCACTCTTCTACAATGAGTACGCGAGCATCGGCGAACAGGCGGCATATCATAATGCTGTCCTTGCAGACGAAGCTCGTAGGGCAGAGATCTCCCCGATGAACTCCCGAGCCAGAGCAGAGGAAGATACCGCCACTCCTCCCCCAGTTATGATCCCGTCTGCCGACATGATCAGGGAAATGGCCGAGGACTGCTTCCTCCAGTTTACGGAGGAACTCTCGGCAACAGTTGTGGAAGAAGTTGAAGGACCCATCGACTACGAGAGAGTAGCGGACCAACCCACCGACAACGACCCTGGCCTCCCCTTCTTCCCAAACTAACCATCATCCCTCCGCTACTACCCCCTTCTCATCTGCACCGACGACTTCGCCACGCAGGTGGTGGCCGCCTTCATCTATTACTGCAATAACGGCCAGGAAGTCATCAGCACCATGGGGCGAAACCAACCCCTCTATGCTGCCCCAGTCTATCTCTCCACACCGAACCCCACACATCTCCCCATCCCGATCACTAACACCCAACTCTGCCAGTTCTCTAGGGAGGACCCTCGCGCCTATGCCATCGATGAGATGCTCTGACGCATCAAAGATCCGCACATCAATGTGGAAGTGTCATGTCTCCGAGAGAAGTTGGAGCTGCAGACGAAGATCGAGAAGCAGCTCGATGATCTCCGCTTACAGGAGACCCAACTTCAAGGTGCGCGGTTTGATGTGGAGCAGATGATCGACTCCATTCAAGATCAAATGGAGAGGGTGGAACTCTATCAGACACTTGCCAACGCCTACGCCGACATGCTCTCGGGGCCCACACACTCACCATCAGACGCCCCACTCAGGCTTAGGCCAAGGGGACCCCTCAAGATGCCACAGCTCAACGACACCCCGCACTCCAGCCTGTGCTGGCAGTGCGACAGTCCCAACCACAAGTGGCGACGATGCCCCCAGCGCAAGGGACCGAAGAAGTGCAACTGGTGCGGGAGCTACACGCACTGGTCCAACAAATGTCTCTTCAAGAGGCTGAGGGTTAGGGTGCCGACTGAGGAACGGATGACAGAGGAGGCATTGGCACAGAAGGAGAATGTGCCTGCATGGTGTGGTAAGTGCCTTCGTAACAACCCAGGGCACGAGGAGGTCGACTGCCCGACACGCGAGCAGTGTCGTGCCTGCAGGAGGCAGGGGCCACTCGGATTCATGCGCACACATCGCTGCCCACCAATTGATGATGAAGACCCTGCAGATGAGGAGGTAGACATCGAGCTCTACGGCGATGGGGAGAGTTGAAGTCGGGCCGACTTCAGACCTAAACAGGGGGTAATGTTATGATTTCAGACATGTTTCTCTTCCTTTCCACTACCTTCCACCATATTCCATTACGTGCTGCCCCCATGACTCATACCACTTATGAACTGCTGACTGATCGATGATGTATATGCTGACTGATCGTTCCATATGACGCCATCACGATGTCACTATGACACACGCTTACTCATGTACGATAGAAGTGACTCATCCCTAGGATCCTGATAGTGGGATCGCGTCATGTGTTTGTCTCCGACAAACACCAGCCTGTACTATATAAACCGTAGTCTACTTAGCTTGTACAGTAGACTCGATATCTCTTTGAATCACAGCATTTCACTTGTAATCTCTAGGACAGTCACCCTTTGCCCTCCCAAAGGGTGCGAGAGAGGGCCTTATAGTTTCGCTCCTCGCCAGCAGACAACATACGTTCTGTGTCCCTGGTAGAGACCCCCGCTACATCTAGTTGAGCTCAGCTCCTACAATCTTGTTCATCATCTACACTGAAGTCCTGATACAACTTCATGTTGACCAACGACACCGCGCACGTCGCCCAATAACGCTGGCTGTGGCGTTACACAGATCCATCAGACTGGCGGGAGCAGCACATGCTTTGGTGCTTGCACGAATTCATGGGTGGGAAGTACAATTACCAAAATAAGAATCAATGGGAAAGGAAGATCCCATTGAAGAAGACTGGCTGCCAATGTCACCTGACCATTAAGTGGTATCCGCAAATGGAGGCAATGCTCAGGAAGTATGAGGACCAGCATGATCACTGTTACATTGCCACTGAATGTGAGCCTTGACGTAGGCTTCGATGTGCATGTTACGACTTAGCTACAATAGACACGGGCCTTGTAGGTCATGTGCTATGATAGGTCACAAGGTCCAATGACACTTGGACATAGTGCGATGGTGGAGCAAGGTCCACAAGTAGAGAAAGAGGAAGAGCCCTTAGATCTCACAGAGTAGAAGAGATGAGTGGCGATTCAAGAAGACCAAGCTGGGGAGCTAGGTCTTCTACTATGACATCTTAAGTACTACAAGATGAGGGCTTTAAAGCGCCTCCTGAAACCAGAACCCTACTATCGCTATCCTAGGATCAAGTCATCCTATCTTACATGTGATACTCATGCTGACTGATGAGAAGTCCATGACTAAGTACTGCTTACCCATGTAGTCATAACCATTAGGTAAGTGTCTCTGCGTGAACGTAACATCACCCCCTTTTCAGGCGCGATGCCCATGTTGCTCGTTCCCCCTCAGTGTGTCATCCACCAGTCCTTCATCTTGATCCTGAATCTGTGCCAACGCATCCGCCATCTCCAACCTCCAAATGATCCTGCAGTGCATAGTGGCCAGCTCCCCCCATTGGTCCTCGCTCTCCACAATGGCTTCTTCAATCTGCTCCAACTCCTGGGCCATGACGCAGTATTGATGGACCTCAGCTGCAAGCAAGGGATCGTTGAGGTGACGGATCATCCAGTCCATCTGGTCTTTGCCTTCCTCTCCCAGCTTGAGCTTCTCGAGCTGTTCAGCCCGGTACACGGGCTTCCCATCGTAATGAAAGATGGGCGCGGCATACAGCGGCTTGGTGAACAGCTTGCTGCTGTCGTTGTGGAGTCTGACAACAATGGGGTTCAGGTGGAGTATGACTTGCACATACTCTGCTTGCTGAGTGCTGCCGTCCAGCTCCGTGATGGGGAAGGAGATGAAGTGATCCCCCAAGTTCAGTTTGAACCCAGGCAGAACTTCATTGCATTGGGATTGGTAGCTCCCCTTGTACAGGGGGAGGCCAGTTGTCGTGGCCACATAGGGGGTTTCATTCAGGTTGTTAGTATCTTTGAGCATGTGTATGAACGGATGCTCAGCTGGGTAAAGGTCCTCCTCGCTTATGTAGCTGGTGGTGTGGCTCCACGGGCTGCGTGTTGTTGGTGTGCTGACCAGTGCACTGCCTCTCAGGCTGCCATCCGCACGCTTCTCTTTGCGATGGCTCTTGCAAATTGCTCGTCCCTCCATGTTGAGCAAACCTTCCGTAGCGCTGTTTGTGATACGCTTAGGTTCTTTAAAGGGGACCAGCAGCGGGATTTTGCCCAGATGACCGTCTTTAGGTCCCCAAATGTCGGTATTGACGTTTTGTACATTGGCTTGGTGTTACGTTGCCACTGAACATTAGCCTGGACTTAGGCTCGGTACGTGGGATGCAACACGTCTTATCGATAATAGACACGGGTCTCTGCTGATCACGTGCTATGGCGAGTCACAAGGTCCGATGACACTTGGACGCGAGGCGATGGTCGCTTCTTGAGTACAAGTAGAGAAAGGGAAAGAGCCCTTAGATCTCGCAGAGTAGAAGAGGAATGCTAGTGGCGATTCAAGAAGACCAAGCTAGAGAACTTGGTCTTCGACGACTACACTTTAAGTACTACAAGAAGAGGGCTTTGAAGCGCCTCATGAATCCCGAACCCTACTACACCGATCCTAGTATCGAGTCATTGTATCGTACATGTGATTCTCGTGCTGACTGATGCTGACTGTCCATGACTAATTACCGCTTACCCACATAGTCATCACCTATGAGTAAGTGTCTTTGTGCAAACGTAACACTTGGTGAGTAGGGGTTGCTCCCATGTTGTCAGGGTCTGACAGTCTTTGCACCATGGGTGATAGTGCACGCAGGGGCATTGGCTTCGTGTCAAGACCTGGAAAGACAAGTAGGACTGATGCCAACTCTTGTTCGGTGAGGGGAGCGGCGAGGAGGTTTTCATCAGTGATGTGTGGTTGGATATACTTCTTGGCACAGAGTTCTCGTGCCTCGGAGGTGGTGATGAGTCCCTCTTCGAGCTCAGCTCCGAAGATGTGCTCTGGCGAACCGAGATAGTATTTGTTGACATCAGACATGAAGGAGATGAGTGTTTTGGTGAGTAATTTGGTAGAACGGAGTGAAGAGGGGATGAGGGACTTGCTTGTATTGCCCCACCTTATATGCGTTTTTGTTGCGGGGTTTTGATTTTCAAACTCCCTTATCGTGTCTGGGGCATGGACATCCCGTTTGTCCACCCATTTGTTATCTGAGTCGGGGTATCCCTTCCATTTGATGAGGTATTGCCTCTTTCATCCTCTGCCAAACTGCCGGGAGTCTAGAATCTTCTTGACCTTGTATTCTTCTTCGTTATCAACAAGGTCTGGAGCTGGTCTTGAGTAGTTTGATCCGTGAAGGTCAGTTTCTCAGTATGGTGTGAGAAGATCGATGTGAAATACGTCATGAATGCTCCACTGTGTGGGAAGTTTCAATCGATAGTTGACAGGGGACATCACCTGAACAATTGGAAAGGGGCCATGTCTTTTGGGTGCAAGCTTGGCGGTTGGCTGATTAGTACGAAGGTGATGCCCTTCTAGCCATACGTAGTCTCCTTCATGGTATTTGGGCGTATCTTTGTGCTTGACCCATGACTGTTGTGCCTTGACCATCAGTTCCTGGGCACGTTGTCTTGCCCTTTTGAACTGGTCTATTCGTAATGCTACTTGCAGTATTGGTGATGGCTTATCCGTCCAATCAGTGCGTGGGTTAAATCCATACAGCACAAAGAAAGGGGACTCTCCAGTAGTCTCGTTTGGCCAATTGTTATGCACAAACTCCGCCAGGGGTAGATAAGCATGCCAGTTATCTTGCCGCTCGTTGACCCAGAACCGCAGATATTGCTCTAGCCATTGATTGGTGCGTTCCGATTGTCCATCCGTTCATGGGTGATAAGCCATGGAGATGTTTTGGGTCATCCCTGTCGCCTTGCATAGTCCTTGTACGAATCTTGACACGAATCTGGGGTCTCTATCACTTATGAACTTTAGTGGGAGTCCAAATCATGGGAATATGTGCTGGATGATTAGCCCCACTGTTTCTTCTGCTGTTATGCTTTCTTTGCAAGGAATGAACACTGCAGCTTTTGTGCAGTCATGATCCGTGATAGTGAGGATTGAATCGTACCCCTGTGAAGTTGGCAGCTTAGTAATAAAGTCTAGTGCAATGGTTTCAAAAGGCATAGCTTCCATCGTGGGGAATATGGGTGACAGCGGTGCTTTTGTTGGTCGTGTGTTGACCTTATTCTGCTGGCATTCGGTGCATCCTCGGACGTAATCCATTACGTCTTGTCGCATATTCAGCCACCAATATCTCCAGCTTGTGAGTTGGTGCATCTTGTTGATCCCTGGATGTCCGTATGTGGGTTTATCATGGTGAATCTGTATGAAGGTTCGCTTGTGTTCCATATTGCCCATTACCACACGTCGTCTGTCCTTGTACCATGTTCCTTCAATCTTCTTCAGCTGGTGTGCGTCTATCCAGGGCTTTAGTATCCCTTCATCTTGTGCATATATTGGGTCGGTGGGTTCCATTTCTTCTTGGGCTATGATCCTTCGCATAGGGGGAATGCGTTTGATTTTCCCTGTCCTTATGAAGACCCAGTTGGGTAGCACGACTATGTCTTTATTGTCATCTTCCCCTTGGTCATACCCTGGTTGCCTTGACAGTGCATCAGCTTGTCCATTTAATCATCCTGGAAGATGACATATCTTGAAGTCATATTCTGAGAGTTCCAATACCTCCCTTGCTACTCTTCATGATATCCTTTGCAGTAGCCTCCAGTACTGTAAGTTGAGATGATCGGAATATATGATGATTTTGTGGGGCGATCCTGCCAACAGAGGTCTCCAGTTTTTGAGAGCCATTACAATGGCCAGGAGCTTGAGGTCGTAGATGTTGTAATTTCATTGTGCCTCGTTGAGCATGGCCGAGTAGTATCCTATAGGGTGCCTTTTACTGTCCTCTTTTCATTGCAAAAGTACTGCTCCTACCACGTATCCCGAAGCATCTACTTCCAGTTCGAATTGATTGTCTAGTTTGGCGTGTGCCAGCACGGGTTCCATTGTGACGTGTTTCTTTAATGCATCGAAGGTGTTTTGTTCTTCTGGTCCCCATTGCCATTCTTGATCCTTTCGCATGAGTTTGTGCAGTGGTCTTGCAATGAATGCGAAGTCCTTGATAAAAGGGCAGTAGAAATTGAAAAATCCAAGCGCTTTCCATACCTCCGTCACATTCTTTGGTACTGGCCATGTGTCAACGCCCGCAATTTTGGCAGGGTCCATACATGTCACCCCCTTTTCAAGGATTACCCCCAGGTAATCCATGGAAGAAGAATGGAAGAGGCACTTCTCCAGTTTGAAGTAGAGGTCATGGAGTTGGGTGACCTTAAGAATGTTGTGAACTGCACGTCGGTGGTCGTCAAGGTTAGTATGAGTGGCTATTCCGATGTTGTCCATATAGACACAGATTGTTGTTCCAAGGGGTTCGTGCTTGAGGATGACGTCCCGGTATATGAAGTTCATCATGGTTTGGAATGTCGCTGGTGAATTGGTAAGCCCGAAATACATGACCATGGGTTCAAAAAGTCTGTATCTGGTTTTAAACGCAGCTTTCCTCTCATCCCCTTCACGGATTCGCACGTTGTTATAGCCCCATCGAACGTCAAGTTTCATGTATATGTGTGCGTTACTGAGGTCTCAGATGAGGTCCACAATTAAAGGAAGGGGGTATTGGTTTTGGATTGTGATGGCATTGATTTTTCGATAATCTTGCACTGGCCACATTTTTCCATCCTTTTTGTGAACAAAGAAGAAGGAGGATGCATAAGGCGACTTTGACTCACAAATATACCCTTTCTCGAGTTCGTCGTGAAGGAACTTCTGTACCACCTCGTCCTCTACGTGATTCATCGGATACACCTTACAATCTATTGCTTCTGGTGCATCCTTTTTGAATTCGATGGCGTGGTCCCAGGCTCGTTTTGGTGGGTATCGTTTTGACTCTTCTTCACTGAATACCTTGGCGAATTGATGGTATTCTGTGGGTACTTCCACCTTTTTTGTGTATTGCTGTGCTTTAATGGCGAGTTCTGTAGAAGTTGTTGCTTTTAAATGACAGTCATTGTTTGATACCTTGGTTCGTGCGATTACCGGTTCTTTTCTTTGAAGAAAGGGATTGACTGACTGGAGGATGATCGGTAACTCTTTTTCATTGATGACCCCGTTTTTCCATGCAAACTGGGGTTCAAATGCAGCCATCCATGGATATCCTAGTATGATATCCTCGTTCCCTATGTTTGTGATAAGGAACTGTATTGTCTTCTTGACCCCTCCTGTTTGTATATCAAGGGTGATGTAGTGTGTGATTTCTCCAGCTTGATTTGCCGTGTTGTCTATATTCCATATTTTTTGTGATCTTTGCAGGGGTCTTTTTCCCAGCTTCATTCGTCATATGAATTTTTCACTCATGAAGCAATCAGTTGCTCCAGAGTCTATGAGTGCTTTTATGTCGGCCATTGCGTTGCTAGTTCTAATAGAGACAGGGATGTGCATGGATCAAAATCGCGTAGTCACTATTACAGAATTGAACTTATGGACTGCCCTTACCCAGGCCGATGGGTTCAGGCGCTCTGAAAACCCTCTCTTCCAACAAGGTCTCTTATCACTAGTTCTTGCATGTCTTCCCCTGCCATAGCCACTCCTCAGAGCCATGAGTCAGCTTGTTGTTGGGGAGTCTGGGTACTTGATCGTGCTATTATTGGTTGGTCTTCGTTGTATACGCTCCTGTCGTCGACTATCACTTCCTGTCCTTGACTGGGGCGTGGAGTCCAGTTGCGCTGACCATTGTTGTTTGACTTATTCCACATATGCTGGGGGCAGTTGTGGCTCAAGTGTCCCTTTTTATGACATGTGTAACACTCAACTTCGCGTAGGTCTCTTGTCCTTCCTCCTCCACATCCTCTTTGCATGTATCCTCCTCTGGGCATGTACCTGCCTTGGGGCATGGTTGCAGGATTCATTTCTTCGCTTCCCGCGACGCGACCCCTGGTTCTTCCAGCCAATGTGTCCATGGCATTTGGGTCGGTTAGTGTTCGTTGCGGAATCCACCCCCTTGGGCATAAGGTAGTTATTCCTCCTCGATGTGCCTTCAGTCTTGCCTTCATGTGGATATAGTCTTGCTGGTGATTGATGGCCACTTGCTTCCACTGCTCATAGGTGGTGGGCCTGTCGAGTTCTAAGATCTTTTGGTATAGCCTGGTGGGTAGCCCATCCGTGAATGTCTCGATAGTTTGCAGTACATCAAATCGGTACTCAGCTAGTCAGATGAGTTCCTCTATTTCGACGATATAAGCATCGATGTCTTCTCCTTTCATCTTCACTCCTGCTTGGAGTATGGACTGCACGTTTTCTTTGGCCAGGCTGTCGGCAAAGCGTCGTGTGAAAGAGGCTGCTACTTCATTCCAAAGTCGTTCATCGGTAGTATTGATTCCTCCTTGTATCTGTCAGGCTAGCCATTGGTTGACTGCCATTACCCATTCATTAACTCGAGCTCCCTTGATATACATGAGAAAGAACATAGCTCGTTGATATGGGTTGATCATGAGGGCATTGTCGTTGTTGACTGCCCAATATAGTTCCCATTTGTTGATGAACAGGGTTGTCTTCTTCCTGTTGCCGTCGTAGATTGTAGGAGGTTCTCCCACTAATTTCCCTTGGTGGGCTTGTTGTATGGGCAGTGGTGGTGGCCCCCAGCTGCCCCCTGGTGGTCCTCCGGGTGGCACTCCTCCTCCGCCCAGATATCCCCCTCCTCCAGGGAATCCTCTGCCTCCAGGGAATCCTCCTCCTCCAGGGAATCCTCCTCCTCCAGGGAATCTTCTTTTGGGTCGATCATCTTGTGGGAGTCAAATAGGTGGTAGTTCCGGTAGTTGTTCCAGTCCTCCGCTTGGCAGGTCTGCTCTGTCAGGTCCAGCAGCTCTCCATACTGCTGCCTCGTCTTCCATGATATTGGCAATTCGCCTAACTTGGTGTCTGGTATGTTCATCGATAACCTCTTCTGTCCTTGGAGCCTCAGTCATTGTGGCCATTTCTAGTGGGTTTATATGAATGGACTCAGCTAGGGTTGCAAGACCTTCTTCTTCAGTAGTATTTCCTGGTTGTCCTGATTCGATCGTATCATCAGATTGCTCGCTTCCCTGCTCTTCTTGGCTGTCTGTGGATGGAGCAGGAGTCCTTGGTGCTGGTGGAAGTTGTCTGTCTATTGCTCCTACATTTCTGGTTGTTTGTACTTCGTCTTCAAATATGTCGCAGCGATAGTCAGGTCCTGCTGGTCGGACTATGTTCCACACTGCCTCGGGCGTGTTCCAAGTGATTTCGCACCAGCACACGTAGATGTGATTGAACTCAACTGGGTAGTACTGACTTGGTCTTGTAGGGATGTTGACAAAGTATCCAGTGTTTCCTCAAACTGTTCTCCACCTGGCTTCTTTGAGATATATGAGAGGGACATTTTGTTCTCCTCTGTCTTCTATTGCGTATGGCGCGAAGGCCCAGCGTTCTCAAGTTGTAAGATGTGCCACGATTGGAGCTTGGTCTTAATGTTACATTGCCACTGAACGTGAGCCTTGACGTAGGCTTCGATGCACGTGTTATGACTTAGCTACAATAGACACAGGCCTTGTAGGTCATGTGCTATGATAGGTCACAAGGTCCAACGACACTTGGACATAGTGCGATGGTGGAGCAAGGTCCACAAGTAGAGAAAGAGGAAGAGCCCTTAGATCTCGCAGAGTAGAAGAGATGAGTGGTGATTCAAGAAGACCAAGCTGGGGAGCTAGGTCTTCTACTATGACATCTTAAGTACTACAAGACGAGGGCTTTAAAGTGCCTCCTGAAACTGGAACCCTACTATCGCTATCCTAGGATCGAGTCATCCTATCTTACATGTGATACTTGTGCTGACTGATGAGAAGTCCATGACTAAGTACTGCTTACCCATGTAGTCATAACCATTAGGTAAGTGTCTCTGTGTGAACGTAACAATCACCCACTCAGCAACGACAATCTACAATTCATCAGACTGTTGGGCAAAATCAGGAACCTTGTCATGGATATGGTTTACATTGGCATTGATTCCAAGATAGTTGTGAGTCACAAATGAAATGTCTATTTGCCAAGTTGACAGTAGTGTTGGGAAAGTTCGGTTCAGTTCGGATTTATGCCCTCTTTTGCCAAACCCCAAACTGAACCCTCAGTCCAGTTTGGGTTTTTTTTAAGTTAATCCAAACCTCTGAATCAAATGAGCCCCCAAATGGAACCCCTGTCTGGTTTGGGGTTGAGAACACGTACGCAAGTCCTGCAAGTGGACGGACCATGATTACTACATAATGATGTGCGACATTAGTCGCTACCATCGGATTGTGGAGGACATCGAGATTCGTCTTGATGACAACAATGCAATCTCACTTTGCCTTTGGGTCCTCAGGCTCCAGGAGGGTGGTGCCAAGTGTATCCTGAAGGACAGGAAAGATACCCACCCACCTGAATCTGGGCTATCCCCAGATTCATTTGTCCTGTGTATTCAAACTAAATTCCAGTTGGACTGCTTTTGTGCACTTTGTTACGATCTGGACATGTTCACTTACTTCTTTTTCTTCATGACTCACTACTTTACATGTGCCAAACCCTCATGACTCATACTTACTCAGACTTATGACTCATCGCTTACTGATTGTTCCATATGACATCATTACTGATGTCACTATGACGCATGCTGACTCATGCTTACTCATTACCTACGTCATTATGACTCACTCCTAGGATCCTCGTACTAGGATCGCATCATATGTTTGTTCAACACAAACATTGTGTACTAGTATATAAGCCATAGTTTACCTAGCTTGTACAGTAGACTTGACTTCTTCCACAATCACGACATAGTCTCCAGAACCAGCTAAGGGAGCCTAGGGCAGCTCCATTGAGGACCTTCGATTTCATCTCTCACTTTGACGCGGGCCTTCATATTTTGCCTCACTTGCCCCAAGAACATGAACCTTTGATAATTGTCTCGCAACTGCCAGTCTTGAGCATTGACTCGACTTGGCTTTCCACTCACACCAGTCTAGAGCGCAGCTCAACTTGGTACTTGTGCATCACCGAACTGAGGCCCTGATATGGCTTCACTCTACAAAGAACTAAGACCTTGACGCACGTCACATGATAACGCCAGTCGTGGCATTACACTAAGTCAAGTCTCTCCCACACCGTGGCTTCATCCAGTAGAGCCAGAGAAACGTTCCAGTCAGAACTCATTGAACGAAGCATCGAAGACAAGCTCCCCGACAACATCAAAGGAGCAGCAGTCTACAAAAGCTTCGACGAGCAAGAAGGGTACTACGTATTCGACAAAAAACTTCAAGGATATATCCCCATCCACTACCTTGAAGATAAACATCTTTGGACACTAATTGACTACAATGACAAAGTAGGAAGTTGGTACACAACTCAACCAGCTCCACTCGAATATGGTCTAGGACCCTATAGAAACAAACCTGTACACGGGATTGATGTTGACTTGTCAGAAGGAGAACTTGCAGATACCAAAGATCCTATGGATAAAGGAAAACAAACCACACCCACCCCCCAAACCTTCACACCCTACAGCATGACCAGCATTCAAGCCCAAACCACAACCACCACACCAAGTGGAAGCAGACTCACCGTCCAAACCATCCCACTAGGAAGTGGCAGTGGAGGTGGTGGTGGAGGCGGTGGAAGTGGCAGTGGAGGCAGCAGAGGTGGTGGCAGAGGAGGTGGCAGAGGAGGAGGAGGTGGTGCCCCTGCAGGCCCACCCACACTTACAGGAAAGCTGGGAGGCAACCCACTGAAGGAATTCCATGGTGATAGAGAGGAAAGCAAAGCCTTTCTACTCAACTTCCTCCTATATCGCGGAATGAACCCACATGTCGAACAACTTGCCATCCCATTTCAACAAAGCATGACATTCCTGTCATACATCAGAGGACCCCTCATAGATGATTGGGTTGAAGAACAAGCCCAATGGCTCATGGATCAAGTAACAGGAGGAGTACCCCACAGAGAAGAAAATCTATGGGCCACCGTAGAAACAAGATTCCACGAAGCCTATACGGACACAGCAGAAAAACAAAAAGCCCAACATAACATTAGGGACCTCAAGATGAAAGGAGATGACTTGGATACATTCATAGCCCAATTCCAATCAGTCGCAAGAAAAGCAGGATATGACCTTGACAGAGAAGCTACCCTCGACGTATTCCAAAGGGCCCTACCATACAAATTAGTGGCAAACTGTGTAAAATTTGACCATCCAGTAACATGGAACGACTGGACCAGAGCAGCAAGACACCAACAGGAATATATCTACCTGAAGGAAAGAGTCAAAGGAGGCGATTGACGAGGAGGGGCGACAAAGTTCCAATGGCGAAACACACTAAATAACCAAAACCTGAACGCTATGGACATTGGACACACTAGGGCATGCGCCACATTCACAGACGAAGAAAAACGACAATGAATCCAAAGCGGACTCTGTTTTCAGTGCAACCAGAAAGGGCATATTGCCAGATTTTGCCCTCAAAAACCCACCAGAGTCACTGAGGCATCCATGTCTAACACCCCAGTCGTCACTGTCCAAACCCAAGGGCCAGTAAGCGCAGCACAAAAGGCGCAAGCTCTTATCACCACTCTCCACGCAGAATCAGAAGAAGTCTGCGATTGCTTCACCAATGAATTATTTGGCAAAAAGGATTTTCTCAATGCCTGAACCTGGCAGCCTGGGCCAAGGCATTACGAATTAGCGTGTACAATAGCAGACATTGATCTATGTGAATCCCAGTCTTATTGAATCTGCATGTGACAGCTGAAAGAGAAGTCCTTGTCAACTCGGGAGCAACCGACAACTTCATTTCCAAAAACCTGCTCCATTAACTCAAGATTGGATACCTCCCAGTAGAAACCCCTAACAAGATTTGGAACATAGATGGAACCCATAACCAAGATGGCGCCATCAGTCACTTCACCGATCTGCAAGTACGCACTGGAATGGAGACAAAAACTCTCTGGTTCCTCATAACAAACCTAGGAAAAGACGAAGTGATCTTAGGATACCCTTGGTTAATGGCATTCGAACCCATAATCCATTGGAAAGATGCAACCTTGGATAAAGCATGCCAACCAGTGGTAATATCAAGCGTCAAGCCAGAAGAAACACAAGTAGCCACAATAATGACTGAAGAAGAATGGGAGGATATAAATCAACTAGAAGAAGAACCATATGCAATCTTGCATAAAACAACAACAGTGTTGGAGTTGGCTCAGAACACCATGGACAAAACTCCAAAAACCTTTGAACAAATGGTGCCTGAAGAGTATTGAAGACACACCAAAATGTTCAATGAAAAAGAATCCCACAGATTCCCACCAGAAAGGACGTGGGACCACGCAATCGATCTCCTCCCCAACACACCAAAAGCCATCAACTGCAAGATATATCCCATGGCGCAAGGAGAAGAAGACAGCCTGAGGGAATTTATCAAGGAACAACTAGAAAAGGGGTATATCTGACCATCAAAATCCCCTTATTCGTCCCCCTTCTTCTTTATAAAAAAGAAAGATGGCAAGCTACAACCTGTACAGGACTATCGAAGACTGAACTCCCTAACTGTTAAAAATCAATACCCACTACCCCTAATCCCCAAACTGATCGATCACCTTCGTGATGCCACTTTATTCACAAAACTTGACATTCACTGGGGATACAATAACGTCAGGATCAAAGAAGGGGATCAGTGGAAGGGAGCCTTCAAGACCAATCTAGGACTCTATGGACCATGCGTCATGTTCTTTGGATTAACAAACTCCCCAAGCACCTTCCAGACAATGATGGACACTATATTCCAAGATCTCATGGCCACAGGCAAAGTCGTAATATACATGGACGACATCCTAATTGCCACCCCAAGTAATATCCCTCATCACTGACGCATCATACACCAAGTACTGGATAAATTAGAGGAACACAACCTATTCCTCAAACCAGAAAAGTGTACCTTCGAAGTACCAGAAATCGAATACTTGGGACTGATCATAGGCGGAGGAAGAGTACGCATGGACTGCATAAAAGTCCAAGGGGTTGAAGGTTGGAAATGCCCAAAAAACCTCATGGAGTTACAAGGATGGATGGGGTTCATCAATTTCTACAGGAGGTTCATCAAAGGATTCTCAAAGATCACAAGAGTGCTAAACGAACTCACCAAGAAAGGAATCCAGTGGGAATGGACGGATGAAAGAGAAGAAGCCTTCCAAACTCTGAAAAGACTCATCTGCGAAGAGCTGGTACTCCTCATGCCCAAGTTTGACCATCCATTTGAACTAGAAGTAGACGCGTCAAACTACGCCATCAGGGCAACATTAAATCAAAAGGATGAACTAGACTGGTGGCATCCAGTGGCCTATTACTCCACAACCCTCTCAGAAACCAAGAGAAACTACAACATATATGACAAGGAGTTACTAGCAGTCGTAAAGTCACTTCGCCACTGGAGGACCTACCTAGCAGGAGCGCCTCATCAGATAGTCATCCACACAGACCACTTGAACCTCCTCTACTGGAAGGAACCCCGAAAAATCAGCCAAAGAATTGCAAGAGAATTCCAAGAATTACAGGAGTACAACTTTGTACTCAAGCACATAGCAGGCAACAAAAACGCACAAGCTGATGCCCTCTCCAGAAGACCAGACTACAACACTGGAGAGGAAGACAATGACAATGTGGTGGTACTGCCATCACACATCTTCATCAAATTGGCCAGCAACGAACCAATTGAAGAAGTAGACACATGCTCAAAAATCAACATGAGCAACCTGGAAAACAAAGACACAATCAAAAGATGGGCCAACTCATACCAACTACACCAAGAACACAACACCTGGTGGAAGGAGGACGCTTTGGTTGTTGCCGGCGACAACAATCTTAAGAGGGGGGTAATTTCTGCATTTCATGACCCACCATATCGCAGACACCTGGGAATCAGCAACACGATTGCACTCCTGAAACAAAACTACTGGTGGCCAAACCTAAAGAAGGACGTGGAGGAATACGTCAAAGGGTGTGCGGTGTGCCAAGCTAACAAAATCAACATGCACCATCAAAAACCACACCTATACCCCATCACCACAGACCCAGAAGTGCAGCCATTCAAAGTTATCACTATGGACTTCATCACGAAATTACCACTGTCACAGGGATATGATTCAATACTCACCATCATGGACCATGATTGTACCAAAGCGGCCCTATTCATCCCCTGCAATGTGTTACGATCAGGACACGTTCACTTGCTTATCTCTCATCTTACTCATTACGCTACACGTGCCATACCCCAGGACTCCTTTCTGACTCATATCCGTGACTCATCGCTTACTGATCGTTTCCATATGACATCATTACTGACGTCACTATGATGCATGCTGACTCATGCTTACTCACTACCTACGTCATTATGACTCATACCGACTCGGATCGCGTCATATGTTTGTTCAACACAAACATACTGTATCACTATATAAGTCATAGTATACCTAGCTTGTATGGTAGACTTGACTTCTTCTACAATCACGACATAGTCTTCATCAGACAGGGAACTCTTGGGTTGTTCCAAAGGAGGGCTTTCATCGTTGCCTCTCACCAACGTGGGCCTTTGTTTTGCCTCGCATACCCAATCAGAAGCAGACCTTCGACTTTGTCTTGCACTTGCCAAATGACTTGGCATTTCCACTTACACCAGTCTTGAGCAAGGCTCGACTTGGTACTTGTGCATCACCGAACTGACGCCCTGATACGGCTTCACTCTACGAAGGACTAAGACACCGAACGCATGTCGCACAATAACGCCAGTTGTGGTGTTACACAATGAGACTATAACAAGTGAAGGGGTCGCAAAGTTATACCTTCAACACATCTACCCCCACTATGGCATACCAAGACGAATGATCACTGATAGAGGGCCACAGTTCATATCAATCTTCATGAGAAACCTGTGCCAAGTCCTAGGGATCAAACAAAACATATCGTCAGCCTATCATCCACAGACCAACAGGCAGTCGGAATGAAGTAACCAATGGGTCAAACAATTCCTATGACACTGGAGCAATATGCAACAAGACAATTGGGCAGACCTGCTCCCCATTGCCCAATTTGCCCATAACTTGTGGCCCAACACAACAACAAAGAGCTCACCATTCAAACTCCTAATGGGCAGTGAGCCAAGGATGACATGGGAGGAAAAGAGGACGACAGTACAAAGGGTCGATGATCGTCTTCAAGAAATAAAGGTTGCGCGCAGCAAGGCACAAGAATGCATCAAACACGCGCAACACCTCATGGCAGAAAGGGGCAAAACCAAATTTATGCCCTATGCCCAAGGAACCCTAGTTTGGTTAGAAGGGGTTAATCTCCGAACGCACTACCCCACCTCCAAACTAGCGCCAAAAAGATATGGACCATTTCCCATCAAGAAGGTCTTATCAGACATATTGTATGAACTAGAACTTCTGGCACAATGGAAGATACACCCAGTGATCCACACCAACCTCCTAATGCCATATAAGGAGACGGCGTTACACAGTCCCAACTTCACCCGACCCCCACCTGACCTTATTGATGGAGAAGAGGAATACAAGGCCAAAGAAGTACAAAAGGTCCACTGACAAGGCCGAGGGCGCAAACTCCACTACCTAGTCAAGTGGAAAGGTTTCCCCACAAGTGACAGCACCTGGGAACCCATGGAGCACCTGAAACATGCCCCAGAACTTATCGCTGACTTCTATCGCTGATACCCCAACGAGGAAGGAGCGCCCAAGCAAACATAAAAGGGAGGCTTCAAGACGAAGAAAAAGACATCTTCCCTTTCCCATTCCCCCACATCCATATCACTTCACGTCCACCATGAACTTCACCATCGATGAGTATGAGTCTGTAGGAGAGCGTGGCGCTTACCGCAATGCCATCCTGGTGTTACGATCACACCCTACTTGTCATGGGATACAACGTACTGTTATCGACACTGCAAGGGAATCCTCCATTTTCCACTTCTTCTCATCATCCTAAGCTTCGACCCATGCCAGACCGGATTACTCAGCCTTCTTGACCTTCGTTTGCCTCACATCGCCTTATCAGACTCATGCCTCAAATCCCCTCACGCGTACTGCCTCACAGACAGCCTTGTTCCTTGTTATCGCTATCCCTTCCCCCTTGACGTCATTATGACGTATGACTCAGACCCAGACTCGAACCTTATCCTTTCCATGACATCATTGCTTACCGATCCTTTACAATAAGACCACTGCCTTTGACCCTGACCATATGTATGGCCATTCGCCATTGGATCCTTCTTCCTGCATGATGGACATTCCCCTTATCTCTGACATACTGTACAAAGCTATGACTCACCTTGGCTTACACCACTAACTGATACTCGCCTACCTTATGACGACGTCGCTGACTGATCCTACTTACTTTGACTCATTCCTAGGATCACTCTATTAGGATATGTCATATTTTTGTGTCTTACAAACATCCTTCACACAATATATAAGTCGTAGTATACCTAGCTTGTACGGTAGACTTGACTTCTTCCAAATCACGACATAGTCTCCAGAACCATGCTAGGGATCTCTTGGGTTGATTCAAAGGAGGGCATTCATCTT
>WNGR01001784.1_pt1 | contig 23822 bp, 19 predicted proteins | sample 5407581 | NCBI WGS metagenome assembly WNGR01 (sample SAMN13153383, study PRJNA577476) | soil metagenome | isolation source: 80 cm soil or saprolite under Garry oak tree replicate 2 | place: USA:California | collected 2016-06-15
CGACCTCTTCCAGAGTGTCCCCAACCGCTACACATCCAGGTAAATCGGGTGAATATGCCCCATAGTTCTGGCTTCCCTTTTCAATAATGACAAGAAAACGATGCATATCATTTCCTCCTCGAAAGTTGTGCTTGCTTGACTCTTTTACATTGTGATGTATTAACGTCTAGTTGTCAAGAAAAAATTCTTTAGCCTCTTCCTCCACCTCATCTTCTTTTAAATCCTTTTCCCAACCTGTCCCCCTCTCCAAAATAATTGGTCCCATCAGCATCTCCTGCTTCACAGCAATCCGCTCCCGCTTCCACATCTCCAGCACGGCCAGAAACGTCACAATGATTACCAGCCGGGAACGCTCATTTTCAACTACCTCGGAAAGCAAAACAGACCGTCTTTCACTCAACAAGCTGGCAATCTCGGCAATACGCTCACCGACACTTATACGCGCCATAGGCAACAACTCAGCACCATTGCCATTTTCTTTTGCACGCAGATCAAGCAGGCGCTGGAAAGCCACGGCCAGCGATTGTACCTCCAGTCCGAGCAAGGTCGGAGGCGTCCATGCCAGCTGCGCCTCGATACCTGCCAGCAGGCCCGAACGCCCATAGGTCTGCAAGCCTTCCTCCTCGCGCTGGCGCAAATGATTGGCAATCTCCCTGGCTAACTTATATTCCAGCAGGTGCTGCTGCAATTCCTCCGCCATAACAGCCGCACTCTCCATTTCACCGGTCGCCTCATCTCTAGAAGCCTGCGGTAAAAGACTCTGCGACTTGATGAAAAGCAAACGGGCCGCAATCGAAATAAACGCCGCCATATTGGCCATCCGCCCAACATGTAGGGGCGACCCTTGTGGTCGCCCGGCTTGCCCCTCTCGCCCGGCTTGCCCCTCTCGCCCCTCTTGCCCGGTTTGCTTCGCTCGCCCGGTTTGTCCCTCTTGCCCGGTCATATCCTCCCATTGTTGCCAGCGTTCCAGATATGCCAGGTATTGATCTGTCACCGCCATCAGCGAAATGGTCGTAATCTCCATCTGCCGCTTTTCGATCAAGTGCAACAAAAGATCGAGTGGACCTTCAAAAATTGGCAGATGCACAACATAGCGGGTTTCCTGCAAGGATATCTCTTGCGGCAACCCCGCCTGGAGAACAGGCAGGAGAGCCTGAGAGGCTCTCACATACCCTTCCTCTTCATCCCCGGTCGCTACCTTAATACTCACCTGGTCTGGCATATCTCACGATACCTCGTCTATTTTATGTAATTCCGCCGCCGGGCCATCAGCCTGGTGATGCGTACGAATATAGAGGACAGCACGCTGCGAAAGTCCAGCCGCTGCGGCCAGCTCTGCACCCACCTCGGCATGATACCAGGCATAACTGAGCCCGCGCCGCCATCCTGGAAGGGATTGTGTATACTGAACGCCGGGGTAAACAACCAGGCGTTTCAACAATCCTGGCACTAACTTTTTGCCCAGCACTATGACCGGGCGAGTCCAGAAAGGCACACGCCCCCCTGCCTTACCAACATCATGCAACAGTGCCGCTGCAAGCATATCCCTATCCCTACAGCCATGAGCCTGGAGACCTCGACATACGCGAAGAGAGTGACGCTGATCAGCGGGGGACATTGTCTTAAAAAGCGCCAGTGCCGCTGCCGGCAGCCACTGACTCACTTCTCCATATTCCCCGGCTGCCAGTGGAGCCACAAAGCCAAGTTGTTGACGCACCTGCCCAAGACGATAGCTATATAACCACTTCCTCATATCCATGTTCTATCTGCCACAATCATTTAATTGAGTAAAGGGTCATAACAATATCAGGTATTTGTCCCATAACTAAGGCAATAATGTTCATGGAACCTAACCAGATATAATACGGTAGCTGAAAAAGAGGGAAACTAGTGAGGCCTGGACTCGCAAGTTGGGCCAGGAAAGGCAGTAAAAAGAAGAGAGCCAGGATGATAAGCGGTCCATAGGCCGCAGATTTGGCAAACTGCACAGCCTGCCTGCTGGGTAAAAGGGTATAAACAATCTGATACCCATCGAGAGGATAAAGGGGGAATAAATTGAAGATCGCCAGGCAGATATTCACACTGGCAAAGACAATTAACAGCTGTATAATATGTAGACCAACCGCTGATTCCAACATCTGGATAGGAACGAAGCGCAACAGCACGGACACAAGCACCCCGATAAGCAGGCTAAAAATCAGACCGGCCCATGCAACCAGGAGCACGCCGGCATTGGCGCCAACCCGCATCTTCCACGGATCAGCCTTGACAGGTTTGCCCCAACCAAAACCCACGCCGGGGATCGGTTGAAAGGCCAGGAGAACGCACATGAGCGTCCCAATCGGATCAATGTGCGAACGCAAACTCAGGCTGAGCCGCCCTTCCTCACGCGGCGTTCTATCGCCCAGCATGGAAGCCATTAACGCATGACCACTTTCGTGCAGTGGTATAGCGACCAGAAACGACCCGATAATCATCAATGCCAGTACAACATTTATTCCCATTATAGTCCTCGCTCACTTAAAAGATTAATCTGCAGGCCCTCGTACGCCGAGCGTGTACGAGCAAAGCGCCTTCGCGCCTCCGCCTCCATAGCATCCAACTTCGCGTCATCATAGGTTGGTTCATGATGGAATAATATCAGTTCACGTACCTTCGCTTCGCAAGCCACCCCGGTTGCCATCTCAATCGTACTGTGACCGAAACCACGCTTGGCTTTTTGATAATCTTCGGCCGTATACTGGGCATCGTGTACCAGCACGTCTGCCCCTTGCGCAAAGGCCAGGAAATCAGGATCGTACAACTGCTTGCTCCACTCGACATCGGTGGCATAGACAAGACGCCGGCCGGCATACTCGATACGATACAGAATCGCCCCGTTGAGGGGATGACTATCCGTAAACTGTATAGCGACGCATAGCTCAGCATCCTTAGTCTGCTCCTGGTCGCAGACAATCTCCGGCTTACTCCCATAGCCATGATCCCAGATAATAAACTCCTCACCTGTCACTGTGTGAAACCTACGCTGCGACGGCAATTTACCCATATCCACTGGAAAATACGGAGGAGACATGATCGGGGTTACAAGTTGCTCAATACTTCGCCCCTCCAAGGAAGGTCCGAAGAAATCAATCTGAGCATTGCTCTCAAAGAGGGGTACGAAGAAGGGCAAGCCAACGAGGTGGTCGCCATGGCCGTGAGTAATCAACAGTGACACATGCAAAGGTCTTCCCTTTGCGCGCCGCAGAAGCTCCACTCCCAAACGAATAATCCCGCTGCCTGCATCCAGGATCAGCGTGTGCGAACCTGCCTGCACTTCAATACAAGATGTGTTCCCTCCATGGCGTACCGTGGAAGGCCCCGGTGTAGGATAACTTCCCCGGGCCCCCCAAAAACGAACCAGAAAACGCTGCGTCTCGGCCATCTAACTTGCTCCTGCCGCTCCCTCACCCTAAAAAGTGATTGCACCTATTATATCTTGCAGCAGGAGTAATGAAAAGCCTACCACAACTTTTCAACACAGCAGCACAACAGAGGCGACGCCTCTGTTGTGCTGCTGTGTTGAATAAAAACTTCCCTCACGGTAATATCAAATGCAAATCCCCGAACTCGTGCCAGAGATACCCTTCTTGAAGGGCTTCTTTGTAGGTTATTTCAAGGTGTGCGCGTCCAGCCAACGTCTCAAGCATTGCCAGGTGGGTTGAGAGCGGTTCATGCAGGCCAGTCAACAACCCCTTGACAGAGCGAATGCCACGTTGCGGCGTAATAAGTATGTCTGTCCAGCCCTCCCCAGGATGTGTTATCCCGCTGGTATCGGTGACCGTTTCCAATGCTCGCACGACGGTTGTACCAACGGCAATAACCCGCTGGTGTGCAAGATGTGCGGTGTTGATGAGGCGTGCAGTTGGCTCAGGGACACGGTAATACTCTTCATATACCGGTTCTTTTTGTTCTGAACTGGCAACTCCGGTGTGCAGGAGGAGGGGAGCTATCTGAATACCTTTGGCAATCAGGCGAGTCAGCAGTTCAGGGGTGAAGGCACGCCCGGCAGAAGGCATTTCAGCGCTACCCGGTTCTGTTGCATAGACTGATTGGTAGTAGCTCAAAGGCCACCCTTTTTTCACATAGCTATACCGAATGGGGAAGCCATGCCGGTCAAGGTAGAGATGAAGCGGGCCAGGCAGATTAAGGCTTGCGACCCAGAGACGGCGAAACGCATTGCCGGGAGCGTAGGGTGTATGGAAAGTTACGCTTGCACCTGCAGGCAGTGTAAAAGACTCTCCCGGCTTTATATCATAGAATGGCCTGGTCGTTTTCTCTCGGTTGTCCTGGTAAGCACGCATTTCTACTACCCAGAGGTTCGCGGGCAGATGAGTTGAGAGATGGAGTTCAAACTGCGTCCCATCGGAGCGTGTCGCTGGCAGCGCGGCGTTCAGCGTCCCGCTGGTATTAATCACCAACACATCCCCCGGCTCTAAAAAGTCTCCGATTTGACGAAAATGGGTATGCACCACCTGGTCAGTTGCGATGCGGGAGACCATCAGACGTACCTCATCGCGTGCCAGGCCACGTGCCTCTGGTGGTTCTTGGGCCTCAAGTTTAGACGACAGGGTGAAGTTAAGCAGAGGGAGCCCAGGAAGTCCCTTGTTATATTCCGTGGATAAGAGAATTGGTACCTTGTTCATTATTCGCGCATCCTAGTATTTTCATATGTACATGTTTTATTGACTTTACTATACCATGAGGTGTGCTAAGACGCATTGGACAAGTGGACAGTTTTGGAACTGTCCGAAAGAACAGCCGTTACCGTATTATGGTGGTCCCAAAAGCCAAGACAGTTTTTGGGCAAAAATAAGACAAAACTCAACCGTTCGAGAATATCCGTTTTATCTGCCTGTATACACCTGTGTAGGCGTTTGATAATCAAACGCCTGATGGAGACGCTCGTGATTGTAAAACGAGAAGTACACTCGCAAGTTGCTCACGGCGTCTGGAACGCTTTGGTAATCTTTGATATATCCCTCCCCTAGCTTTCCCGCTCATACAGGTCAGTGACAGGGATCTCCAGCGCTCTTGCTATCTTATCCAGCGTATTTATCCGCACATCATGGTAGGGATTGTGTATCATTTCCTGGATCGTGTTGAGTGACACATCAGCCATTCGTGACAGCTTACTCTGGCTACAGGTCGCAGAAAAACTATCCATTGCCTTGATGGGCAAAGGTGCATTTAGGCGATTTAAGGATGTCTTACATGGCGTTGGTGATGAATGGGTGCAGGCATGGTATCACTGGAGAGACGATCATCTCCATAAAGCAATGCAGGAATGGTTTGCGAGTCTCCCAATGATCATAGCTGATGCATAGCCACAAACACTCCCTTCAGATCCTCTCCCCTTCCATAATACCCATGCACAGCCCGCCAACCCCGTCCATAGTAGGGGAGCCGCATCCGGGGGATGATGAAGGCACCCTCGTGGTCGCCCAGGCTTGCTGGCTTGAGATCGCTCTGGAGTCCATTGGGGTTATTGCCCTACCGCACGCGCAGCATACCTTCCACTTGTCCGCTCCCCCGTAATCAACTCAATCAACCCGGGCACGCTCACCTCCGGCAGCGGGCGATCACTGATATCCTCGCCTGGAAACGCCTCCTGGTGCATCTGCGTACGCATATCCCCCGGATCAACCCAATACACCCGCCATGAAGGATTCTCAGCCGCCAGGATATTCGACAACTGCTCCAGCGCCGCCTTACTCGACCCATATCCTCCCCAACCCTCATAAGCCTCCACCCCCGCATCACTCGTAATATTGATCACACACGCCCCCACCTTCAACTGGTATTGCAGTGCCTGGATAAGCGCCAGCGGCGCAATCACATTCGTACGATACACCCGCTCGAGCACATCCAGTGGATAGTCCAACAAAGACGGCTGCGGGCTAGGCCCCAGAATACTCGCGCTATTCACCAACGCATCCAGGCCCCCCATTTTTGCTGCGGCACTGGCAAGCACCCCCCGGTGCGCTGCATCGGTCACATCCCCGGCAATGGCAATCACAGACGTAAGACGCGCTAATTCATCACGTGCCGCGTTCAGAGCCTCAGCCCCCCGCGCATCAATGATCAAATTCCAGCGCAGTTGTGCCAGCCCCCGCGCCAGCGCCAGCCCCAGCCCCCGCGACCCCCCGGTTATCAAAGCAGTATGAGAAGTAGATTGTGCCATAATATATCTCATCCTTTCCCACAAAATTTCTATTATTATCCATTGTATGCCAATACTATACCCCAGGGAAGAGCAATTAGCATTGCGCAAGAGGACAGTTTGTTGGCTGTCCTTTTGTACAGAAAACTAACCCGGTGCTTCCCCAGAAGTCCGCAAGGCAACGTGAGTCTGGTCTGCTGGACCAATGCGCGCCTTAGATCCTTCGCTGCGCTCAGGATGACAGCGCGAGGTGTGTCATCCTTCGCTGCGCTCAGGATCTCGCGGGCGTAGTCTTATCCAATACAAGATGAGCATGAAAAAGTTGTGTCATCCTGAGCGCAGCGAAGGATCTCTCGCGGACTTCTGAGGAATCACCAGAAAATTAAACATTGACAACCATCAATCGACATACTACACTTGCGACGAAACACGACTACACCTGGACAGGCGCCTATTATGTCACCATACGTGCTGCCCAACTTGAGCCCTTCTTTGATATTCCAGAACTTCGCATAATTTTAGAAGAAAGCTGGCATGCACTACCAGAGAGATTTCCAGGTGTCACCCTTGATGAATTTATCATCATGCCAGATCACGTCCACTTTATTCTTTGGCTGGATGGCACAAAAGAGCATGCCCCGACCTTAGGACAAGTTGTCGGAACCTACAAATCCATCACCACCGTGACCTGGCTCAACTACATCAAAGCACACAATATGTCATGGCCTGGACATGTGTGGCAACGCAACTACTATGAACGAGTCCTTCGTGACAAACCAGAAGTCGTACAAAAACGCCAATATATTCGCGATAATCCCAAACGGTTAGCAGAGAAACAAGCCCAAAACTTGCGGTAACAACATCCCGATCACCCTGTGTGACAAATACCCCTCTCGCAAATGCACTATGGACAGCCCGCTCACCTGCCCGTCCATTGTAGGGGCGATGGCTTGTCCTCGCCCTGCTTCTTAGAAAGCCGTGAGATGGGTTGTTGCTCCAGCCCTGGCTGTAGCCACTACACGATCACTCGAACTGTGCGACCCACCACGCACACTCAAACCACCGGCCACCGTGTACAGAGCTTCGTTGAAAGTACTTCCACTGGGCGCCTGCGCCACAGCGAAGACCGGGTAGGCTTTCCCGCCATCTATGGTCGTTGAGATGTAGTCTCCGACCATGCGGCCCTGGTTGGTGTTTGCCAGCCATGAAAGATGCATCGGCCCTGCCAGTTGCGTCTTCGCGCTCCAGCTGGTTCCCCCATTGGTTGATGACACAAAACCAACATCAAGCTGGCAGGAGGAGCAATTAGAAACCGGGTAGTAGTAGAAGGCCAGCCCAAGGTGAGCGCTGCTCCCAGACGTTGACTTGTCCACACCGATTCCAGGAATGAAGTGATCGACGCCGCTCCCAACACCATCAATGGGGATGCGCTTCACTGCCGACCATGTCAGACCATTCGTTGAGGTGCTCATTACAATGTCATTGGCGCTACAGCCGCTCTCGAAACGGCAGTCTTGCCATACAACATAGACCTTGCCAGCACCATCGATTTCGGCAGACGGCAGGGGGCCAGAGCGCAGGCCTCCGTTCTCACTATGAGAGCTTATCGTCGAAATCAGCACGGTGGGTCCCCATGTTGTGCCGCCATTGGTCGAGATGAAAGCTTCGACGGCCGACTCATTGGCATCGTCTATAGGCACGATGACGGTACCGTTCGGCTGAACGAGCGGTTGCCCACCTATACCGGTAGCCGCGTTCGCCGTGGGTTTTGGCGTTCCCCAGGTCTTTCCTCCATCCGTAGAGGTACTCATGAGGATAAGATTGCCGCTGCCATTGTTATCCCACTCGACATAGCAATGACCAAAGAATGAGCTGGTAGAGGTGGTGTCGCAGGCCACCCATTCTTTGTCGTAGAAGGCGCCTGGAGGAGCAGAACTCACGGCGACCGGGTTATTCCAGGTTAGTCCACCATTGGTAGAGCGACTCACCAGAACCGCTGCACCAACTCCCGAGGCTGAGATGGCCAGGCTAGAGATCAGCCAGGTTTTGTGAGCAGCGTCATAAGCAACTGCGGGATCGCTGATACGAGCAAATGTCCCTTTCGGCGTGGCATACACCGTCGTACCAGGCAGGAAGCCATGCGTCCAGGTGCTGCCACTGTTAGTGGAAGTGGCCCAACCAATGTTAGAACTGCCCCCACTGAAGAAACGGCCGGCCTGGGTGACTGCAACGATAGTTGAGCCAAAGGAATAGTTATCGGGCTCGACTTCCGTTTTGTGTTGGCTGCTCGTGTTGGTATAAGGGTCACTACTCAGTTGGACCAGGGTCACTGAGGCAAAGGCAAGAGCCGTTGACGAGAGTGCCAGCACCAGGGCGCAGGTGAGAGCTACAAGTGCGCGCATTTGCCACGCAAAGCGAGATATGAGAGGCATAAATAGTTTCTCCTTTGGTAAAATGGTCTCAGCGTTGAGTAAAATAGTTAAGAGGTTTGATTTTCCCCACAATGTTCATAACATATTGGCATCGTCTGTGTCAATTGCATGAGGACCGTAAGCACTGCTCGTTTGTTGCTTCTATCGGGTTTTTCATGTACTATATTCTTCGGAATATACCTTCAGATATACTATCATTTTCGTGCTTCTTTCTATCGTGTTGAAGCTCTAGTACCAACAAATCAGACAGAGTTGTTAAGTAGAGAGGAAGGAACGTTTAAATGTCTGACCCTCCTTCCAGGCACCAACAAGCACTTCATCAATCGAGGAGCCAGGAGAAAGAGGAAATCAATTCTATGAGCGCCCAGAACAAATTGATCCTCGTCGTTGATGACGACCCAGGTATTCTCGAAGCTCTACAAGCACTGTTGACATACGCCGGATATGAAGTCGTCACGGACACCGGTGAAACGCTTCACGAGAAAATACAGACCTACCAGCCTGACTTACTCCTCCTTGATATCCTGCTCTCCGGACAGGATGGACGAGAAATCACCAAACGCTTAAAGAGTCAAAAAGAAACCAGGCATCTCCCCATCATTTTACTCTCAGCCCACCTGCATGCTGCGACGGATGCACAAACCTTTGGAGCCGACGACTTTGTGCCAAAACCCTTTAAGATGGGCGATTTGCTAGCCAAAATCGTGAAATACCTGTGACCTACAGGCAGAGGCAGAGCCTCTGCGTGATTCCTCTTTGCCGTTCATGCGCCTTTTGCCTCACCTTCAATGAGGCAAAGGCGCATAAACGGCAAAAAACCTTTCAGGTCACCTGCGGCGACCATGCTCAAGCTGCTACACTAAAGACGTATTACCTGGCTCGCCAATCGACAATCGCCTCCGGCAGCGGCCCTGGCAAGGGCTGCGCAAAATCCACCCCGTTGACCTCCTTCACCTGCTCGCGGAACCACACATCAAACGGCTCCTGCGACATCCCCAACCCCTCAAACACCCGTGGAATATCCTGCGCCTCCATGTACACGATCACCATATCACCCTGTGGTGTCTGTTGGAGATACGCCACCTCCCTCGTCACCCCCAAACGTTTGCGAGATGCTTCATACTCACTGTGGCGAGGTCCAACCATCTCCTGGCTAAAGTGCTTCCATTGCTCCGTCTTACCCGGCAGAACAGGAAAAGTAGATGCAAGCGATGCCATCTTATTTCTCTCCTTTACTTGTAGCATAATTCGGGGCAAGCATGTCTCACCCCATTTCAGTATACGGATAAAATCTAACCTGGATCATCCAATAGCCCCTACAGCCTCAAAAACGCCTGCATGACCCGTACAGGCCGGTTCACCGCGCCACCTCCAATTTATCGGCTCGAATACCCATCAAGCTAAGAATGGTTGGGGTCTCGCGTAGGGGCGAGGGCGGATGAAGGGAGGAAGGGAGGGCCTTTATGGTCGCCCGTGGGTGAGGGTAATACGACTGTAGGGGCCGGTTCACCGCGCCCACCGCCGATTTATCGGCCCGAATTCCCATCAACCCAAGTTGGCTAACAATGTCACCCCCCGCACCCAAGGGTCTGCCTGCTGCCCCTCCATTGTCACCCCTCCGCCCAGCCCCGGGTCTGACTCTTGCCCCCCATTGTCATCCTGAGTGCAACGAAGGATCTCGCCTCCCATCGACACGAATGTGACCCTCCCGCGCTCACCTGTCATCCCGAGCGCCCGCACCTGTCATCCTGAGCGCAGCGAAGGATCTCGTCTCCCATCGAGCCCAACCCTTCGCCGCGCCCAGGGTAACACCATTAGGTCACTCATCTTGATACCAATTACCGCCCATTTACCAACCTCCACACCCTATTTATTCCGCTTTCGCCACCACCCCCCGCCTGGTCAATGGCCTACCAACCCAACCATTCACACCCCCCTCAAAATCCCAAAAACCCCAATATTGACAACCACCACCCAACATACTACACTTGCTCCCAACGAAACATGCATTTACCGAAACTCACTCCAACCCAGCACAAAACCGTGCCAGAGGAGCAAAAACGTGGCAAACGCGCCCAAAACAACCAGAAACCCATCCCCTAAATCGGATGACCCGCGCTACCCCCGCCCAGCCTTTCCCCGCGCCATCCGCCGGCTATTCCTCAACTGGTGGCTCATCCCCTTCACCTGCGCCATAACCCTCATCCTCATCTACCTCCTCGACAGGCCACTACTCAATCAACTGCCCCCCTTCCTCACACAATACCGGTGGATACTCACCCTATCGCTCATCGTGGTAATACTCCTCCTCTTCTGGGCATACGCCTGGGCCGACTCTGATAATACACAGGAATCCTACGTATTACGGCAACGACAACGACAACAGGAACTCGAACAACAACGACAACGACAACAAGAACTTGAACGACAACGACAACGACAACTTGAGCAGCAGCCACCCCCGCCAGGTTTCAAACTACATCACACACTCCGAGGCCATACAGAAAGGATCGCACAAATCGCCTGGTCCCCCGATGGACACCTGCTTGCCTCCGCCTCACATGACCGCACCATCCGCCTCTGGGACACCCAAACCGCCCACCGCCTCCACACCCTCTCCGGACGCTCCGCTTCTATCTACAGCGTGGCGTGGTCCCCCGATGGACGCCTGCTCGCCTCCGCCTCTCTTGACAAGACCATCCGCCTCTGGGACGCCCAGACCGCCCAGCTCCTCCACACCCTCTCCGGCCACTCCAGTACGGTCAATAGTGTGGCCTGGTCACCCGATGGCCGCCTGCTCGCCTCTGCCTCTGCTGACCAGACCATCCGCCTCTGGGACGCCCAGACCGCCCAGCTCCTCCACACCCTCTCCGGCCACTCCAATTTGGTCAGGAGCGTGGCTTGGTCGCCTGATGGTCGTCTGCTCGCCTCCGCCTCTGATGACCGCACCATCCGCCTCTGGGATGCTGCCACAGCACAACAAATACGCACCCTTGAGGGTCATACAGCTTCCATCGGAGGCATATCCTTCTCTGCTGATAACTGTCTCCTGGCCTCGAAATCCACAGATGCAACGGTTCGCCTCTGGGATCTGGATACCTGGCAGAAGGTGGCCCTTTTCAATGAGTCTTCTTCAGGTTATGTAATTGGCAGTGTAGCTTTCCACCCAGAGTTACCCATCCTGGCCACACTTGGTGAACGCGACACAATCATCCGCATCTGGCACCTGGACCTCGATACGATTCTCCGGAGAGCCTCCGCTGCTCCCTCGGTTCACTACACCAACGTCAAGGTCGTCCTGGTCGGCGACAGCGGCGTCGGCAAATCTGGCCTTGGTCTCGTCCTCTCGAAGCAAGAGTTCGCTCCCACCGAGTCAACCCATGGCCGCTACGTCTGGCCTTTCGACAGCAGGGAAGTCGAACTTGGCAATGGAAGCAAGGAGAACCGCGAGATACTCCTGTGGGACCTGGCAGGCCAGCCCGGCTATCGCCTCATCCACCAGTTGCACCTCAATGAAGTGGCGGTCGCGCTGGTCGTCTTCGATGCCCACAGCGAGACCGACCCCTTCTCCGGTGTGCACCACTGGGACCGCGCGCTGCGCATCGCCCAGCGCACCCAGGGTAGCTTCGCCCCGCCCATGCAGAAGTTCCTGGTGGCGGCACGCGTAGACCGCGGAGGCACGGGCGTCAGCCCAGCTCGCATCGACGCGTTGCTGCGTGAACTCGGCTTTGCTGGCTACTTCGAGACCAGTGCTAAGGAAGGAAAAGGCACCGCGAAGCTAGCGGAGGCGATCCAGGCAGCGATCAACTGGGAAGTCCTGCCGAAGGTGAGTTCGAACGACCTCTTTCAACGCATCAAGGACTTCCTGGCCACGGAGAAAGAGTCCGGCCGGCTGCTCTCTACCGTCGATGACCTCTACCACACGTTCCTGAAAGTCGAGTCAGCACCTCCTGACGCAGACAACCTGCGCCCCCAGTTCGAGACCTGTATCGGCCGCGTGGAGTCACGAGGCCTGATCCGCCGCCTCAGCTTCGGTAACTTTGTTTTGTTGCAGCCCGAACTCCTCGATGCCTACGCCTCCGCCCTGGTCAATGCGGTGAAGGACGAGCCCGAGGGTTTCGGCAGTATCGCCGAAGCCAGGGTCCAGGCTGGCGACTTTTCCATCCCCCGGGACGAGCGCATCCAAAACAAAGAGCAGGAGAAACTGCTGCTGCTCGCCATGGTCGAGGATCTGCTCCACAGCGAAATTGCCCTGCGCGAAACAGCCGATGATGGTCTGCATCTCGTCTTCCCCTCCCAATCCACCCGCGAGAATCCCGAACTGCCAGACCCGGCAGGCAAAACAGCAATTTTCAGTTTCGAGGGACCGGTGCAGAACATCTACGCCACGCTCACTGTGCGCCTCTCACACAGCGGCCTCTTCAAGAAGAAGGAGCTCTGGAAGAACGCCGTCACCTACCAGGCCAGTGTGGGAGGAACCTGCGGCCTCTTCTTGCACAACATCGGTGAAGGCCGAGGCGAATTTACCCTCTTCTATGATCAGGCCGCCAGCGCACAAACCCGCCTTCAATTCGAGGACTACATCCACATCCACCTGCAGCGCCGCGCTCTGCCAGAGACCATCAAACGCCGCCGCATTCTTGTGTGCAACCATTGCCATACTGTCATGACCGAGCAAATCCTCCAATCACGTTTGAACCTCGGCCACAACTGGCTAAACTGCCCCGTTTGTGATCAGCGCATCTCACTCATCGACAGGGAAGAACCGCTCACCGCAGCCCCCTCACCGGCCGTCCAGCAAATGGACCGCGCCGCCGATACCCAGCGCGACCGCGCCACCGCCCAGACCATCCTCCAGGGCAAAATCAAAACTCGCGACTTCGACGTTTTCCTCTGCCACAACGGTACAGATAAACCCGCTGTAAAGGAAATCGGAGCAAAACTCCAGGAACATGGTATTCTACCCTGGCTGGACGAATGGGAACTGCCCCCAGGATTACCATGGCAACCCCTGGTGGAGGAGCAAATAGGTAAAATCAAATCGGCAGCAGTCTTTGTCGGCAAAAATGGTAGAGGCCCCTGGCAAGATAAAGAGTTGCGTGCATTCCTTCAACAATTTGTAAAGCGCGACTGTCCCGTTATCCCGGCAATCCTTCCCGATTGCGAAAACGCCCCAGAACTCCCCCCTTTTCTCGAAAGCATGACCTGGGTCGATTTCCGAAAACAGGACCCCGACCCACTGGAGCGTTTGATCTGGGGAATTACAGGCGAACGTGGGCTGGTGCGTTAGCCGCACCTCCTACAAGGGTACATCCTTTATGTGCGTGGCAATGTACCACACATTGCCGAACGCGTCCTTTACGCCCGCCATGCGATCCCCATAGGGCTGGTCCTCCGGCTCGGTAATCGAGGTAGCGCCTGCCTGAAGCGCACGCTTATACACTGCGTCGACATCGTCCATGTACATATAGATCGCCGCGGGCATCGCTTCCCCTCTCCAGACACCACCGCCGCCAATCATCACCATCGAGTCGCCAATCCTGACCTCGGCGTGGATACCGCCGGCGGACCCCGTCGTCCGCATGAGCTCTGTCGCTCCAAATGCCTGTTTCACAAAATCGATCAGTTGAGCCGCCTCCTGAACCATCAGATATGGCGTGACTGTGTGGAAGCCCTCCGGGATAGAATTCACTTTACCTGTCATACTTCCTCTCCTTTAAAGTAAAGTTCAGCGCCAGCAACCAGGGATTAATGGTGATGATGATGCTCATTATGAGTGTGATTGTGGCCCTCCGTACCGGACGGCAGACTCCCCTCTCAGCACCCCGGCTCACCTGGATGCCCGCAGCAGGTCTTGCGCAAAACCACTCGTCGCCAGAGATTGCCTGTTAGCTTACTCAATTTCTCAGGAAAAGGCCTAGGCTGATCAAGATTGGTCAGGAACTGGCCAAATGTACTTCTTCTCGCCATCTGTCATTTTCTCCTCTTCATTTTTCCCTCATTGTACCACTTCCCCATTTAGAAACGCCTGCCCTACTTAAATCCAACAACCATCATTTCTCCCCCCTGGTATACTGAATAAAAGAGCACCTTCTACCCCTCTTACCGAACGAACGAATAAACGAATGAATACACACCTCCCCACCACAAACGCAAATATCACTCCACCGTCCATAGTAGGGGTAGGGCTTGTCCCTACCCTGCCACCCCACGCCACTGTTAAACGAATTCCACACACCGAAAGGAAATTTTAACCCATGACCCATGACAACCCCGAAAACCAGCCCTCTGTAGAACTGATCTCCGCCAACACAACCCAAACTAGCCAGGAACGTAGCCAGGAAACCCGCGAGGACGATCCAAATAACGCAACCATCGTAGAAGGTGTCACACCCCTTTCAGACTTCAAGTCCCTGCCACTCCACTGGCTCTGGCCCGGCCACATCCTTCGTGGCAAATTGACCATCCTCGAGGGCGACCCTGGACTCGGCAAATCCCTCTTCACCCTCGACCTCGCCTCCCGAGTCACCTCTGGCCAGCCGATGCCCGATGGCTCTCCCGGCATACAGGGCAATGTCGTCCTCATCGCCCCCGAAGATGCCGTCAACGATGCCATCAAACCCCGCGTCGAGGCCGCCGGTGGCGATCCCTCACGCATTCATCTCATCCCCTATGTTCGCAGACGCAACCCTATAACGGGCAGCGACGACATTTCCGTCTTCACCCTGCCGGTACACCTCCCCATCCTGGACGAAGCTATCAAAAATACACGCGCCGTCCTCGTCATCATTGACCCCCTCATGGCCGTTCTGGCATCGAGCATCAAAGGCCTGCATGACCCCAACAGCAGACGAGCCCTCAACCCCCTGGTACAACTGGCTCAACAGGCCAACTGCTCTATCTTAATCGTTCACCACCATGGCAGCTTTGGCAATCCTCTCCTCTACCGCAGCCGTGGTCCAGTAACCTTCATCGCCGGCCAACGCACAGGCCTCCTCGTCGCTCAGCACCCCTCTGACAAAGACATCCGCATCCTCGCCACCACTAAAAACAACTTCAGCGCAAAAGCCAGCAACCTCATCTACAAGGTTGTCGGCAATGCCGACGGCATCCCCTCTATCCGCTGGCTCGGCACCAACTTCACTCCCACCGCCTCCCTCCTCAAAGGGGGCCCATATCACCTGCAGTACTCATTTGAGCGCCAGGCCCTCCTCAAAATCTTGCGAGTCAGTCCCGTCCCACTGAGTCCCAAAGAACTTGCCAGCCAGACCGGTCAGGATCATACACTCGTGAAGCAAATGCTTCGGCGCATGTTCAAAACTGGCGAAATCCTCTCCCCAGCCTATGGCCTCTACTCCTCTCATGATCTTCCATTGGCCCAAACGCCATTTTCTGAAAACAATACTCCCGCTACTCCCACTACTCTTGCTACTCTTACTACTCCTACCACTCTGAGCCACCCCGACTCAGATCAGGCTATCATACCCACTACTCCCACTACTCTTACTACTCTTACTACTCTGGACCATCCCGACTCAAACTTTACCCTTCAACCCACCACCCATGAGCACAATACCCTTATAACACCACCAACGCCATCTGGATCCTCTATCCCCATACACGAAAAAACATCAACGCCGCCAGCAACATTTGAAACCACCATCGAGAACCTCAGAAACCTTCTACGCTGCTCCTACAAAGATCACCACCTCCACTGGATCTTCTCAACAAACAAAGCAGGATGCCACATCTGTGATACCTGGATCAACAACGACACGCTAGCCCAACACCCAGCCCGGCCAGGCGAATCCAACCCCACCTGGCTTCACCGCATCGCCCTGCTCTTGTAACTAACCCAGCCAGGCAAAATGTAGCCGCTGGGCTCTACGCACCCAGCCAGGCAAAATGATAAAATGTGGAGTTATGAATAGCTTTACGCACTTATCACCCAATATAAGGAGGTTCCCATGCAAAGACCACCCGGACTCTTACGCCCCCTGCCCGCAATCCTCGGCTTATTAGCCGTGGTACTTACCCTGGCCGCCTGCGGAGGCAGCTCAAATAATGTACCAGACACCCACCAGCTGATTACGCAAGCGCAGGCGGCCATCCAGAAAGTCCATTCGTACCATTTCAATCTCGCCGTCGATAACCCCGGCACAGGAGCCGCGTTAATCATCAAGACGGCCGACGGCGACGTACTTGTTCCAGATAAGCTTAAAGCCAGTGCCAATGTCCTGGTGTTTGGGAACGTTGTACAGGTACAACTCATCACTATCGGTGATAAGCAGTACGTCACCGATCCCATTACCAACAAGTGGATGCATACCTCCGGTCTCCTTGATCCCCGCACATTGTCAGACCCCAAAACAGGAATAGCAGCCATCCTGGGCCACATTCAGAATCCTGGCACACCCACCGATGCCAATGTAGATGGCAAACCCTGCTGGAGCATCGATGGCACACTCGACGCTAAATACCTGGCCGGCATTACAGGCGGCGGCGCTCCCGCTGGCACCATGGATAAAATCAATACCTGCATTGGAAAATCCGACAAGCTGCCCTACGTCATTAAAATAACAGGTATTGCAGCCCCCGGCGATACCGATAAAACGGCACGTACCATCAAATTATCGAAATTCAACGAAAACTTGACCATCACAGCACCCATTCCATAAACTGAACCCAACACTGAATAACAAGGAAAATGTCGAAAAATGAATCGTACACATCCCTGGTACTTTCTGCGCAACGCCGCGCGCCCATCGTCCATTGTAGGGGTAGGGCTCGTCCCTACCCTGCACCGGCTTGTCCCTACCCTGCACCGGCTCCATCGCCCCTACCCTGCGGGACTGCTGGCAGCATGCGCAGCCGTATTTCTCACGGCGCTCGACCAGACCGTCGTGGTCACCGCCCTGCCCCAGATAATAACCGATCTACAAATCCCTATATTTCAACTTGATCACGCTGCCTGGATCGTCAGCGGCTACCTCCTGGGTTACGTTATCGCTATGCCGCTGATGGGCCGCGTCTCAGACATGTATGGACGCCGGCGCGTCTTCATCATCTGCCTGAGCATCTTTGCCCTGGGCTCGCTTTTCTGTGGACTCGCCCCCATCCTGGGCAATATCGTCGATCTCGGTTTCCTGCACAACGTTGGTATCAATGTCGATACTCCTGGCCTGACCTGGCTCGTGGCAGCGCGCTTCGTGCAGGCTGCAGGCGGAGGAGCCGTGGTGCCCCTGGCCATGGCCGTGGCTGGCGACTTCTATGGCGAAGAACGACGAGGCATTGCCCTTGGTCTCATTGGCATGGTGACCGAGGCCGGCGGAGTGCTCGGCCCTCTCTACGGCTCAATTATCGTCCAGACCTGGGGCTGGCAGGCTATCTTCTACCTCAACCTGCCCATTGTAGCGCTTCTCCTCTTCTTTATCTGGCGGCTCATACCACTGGGTACTCATTTGAAAGAGCGCATTGACCTGCCGGGTGCCCTCTTGCTGGGCGCATCGCTGGTCTGCCTCAGCCTGGGTCTATCCCAGGAAGCCGGGCAGCTCAGCCCTGCTCCAAACGCCCCAGGAACAGCCCCCATACAGAACAATCTTTGGTTGATCGCCGCTGCGCTCGTATTGCTGGCCGCCTTTATTGCCCTCGAAACATTTACCGAGCGGCGCAAGAACTGGCCGGTTATCGAACTCTCGCTCTTCAAGCGAACGGCCTTCTCTGCCACATCACTGGTAAGTTTACTGGTGGGAGCGGCGCTGATTATCGCCATGGCAGATATTCCTATCTTTATTGCAACGGTGCTGGGCCGTCCACCCCTTGACAGTGGGCTGGCCCTGCTGCGCCTCACGGCCATGATCCCTGTTGGAGCGCTAATAGGCGGCTGGCTTTGCGCCCGTATCACCTGTCGCCTGACAGCCGTCCTCGGCCTGCTTCCCGCTGCTATTGGCTTCTGGCTGATGCATCTCTGGCCCCTCGATGTCAACTGGACACAGATCACCATCAGCACGCTCATAGGTGGTCTTGGCTTTGGCCTGGTGATTGCCCCTATCGGTACCACGGCCATCAACGCCGCCAGCAAACGCCAGATTGGCATGGCCTCCTCGGTTGTGACCGTCTTGCGTATGATCGGCATGATCCTGGGTCTTGCCGCCCTGACCTCCTGGGGCCTCGGCCGTTTCCGCGCGCTCGCCGCGGCATTCAAACCACCTGCTGGCGTATCCGTCTTTAGCGCAGCCTATAACACCCTCTACGGTCAGTACCTTGTCGCATCGGCCCACCAGGTCTATACTGCCATCTTCCTGGCCGCAGGAGCCTTATGTGTAATAGCCATAATACCCGCCCTCTTCCTGGAGGGCAACAGGCAGGGTGGCCAGAAGGAATCTTCATGAGGTTGAGGTGGCGCTGCAAGGCGGGGCCTTGCAGCGCCACCTCAACCTCATAAAACAAATATGCCCGCTTGCAGGCAGTGCACAGCGCAAGTGGAGCAGCGAAAAACCTACTGGTGGAAGATACCTATCCTCATGGCATAGGAAAGAAAACTCTCACCCCTCCTCACTCGTAATATTGATAACAAAACAGATTTTCATGAGAGGATAACTGATGAGCAGAGACAAGGCAAGAATGAACGACAATTGGGACGACGAACAGCGACAAGACCCATACCATGTACCCACCATCCCTGTCGAGCGCCCCAGGCGCCCCCCTCTTTCCTCTCAGCCCAGGCCCAGGCAGCGTTCTCCTCAACCCGGGCAGGGCCCCCGCCCGCGCAAACGACGCAGCGTCTGGCCCTTGCTGCTCATGGGTTGTGCCGGAGGCATCGTTATTCTCGTAGCCGCCGCAGCTATCACCGTCTTCCTGACTGTTCGCAGCGCAACAGGTGGTGGCATTATTCCTGGTGCCGGCAACCCAACAACTTATACACAGCAAAGCCAACCACAACCAATACAAATATCCACGATCACCCAGATGCAAGTACACAATCAAATCGGCAATATCACTATTACAGTAGATCCCAGCGCCACAACCCCCACCATTGCCACTCTCAAAAAGGTCAAGGCGGCCAGCAGTGACGAGGCAAACAAAGAATTTGGCAATATCTTAGTACAGGTGCAGCCTGTCGGCTCCACCCTCTCTGTCACTGCAACAGTACCCGATACCGGTAGCATCTTCGGCAGCCACAACGATTCCGTAGATTTGACGATCACACTTCCTCCTCAAAGCGTGAATCCAACCACCACCAGTATAGGAGCAAGCCCTACCCCTACTCTATCCACGGTATCCACGGCATCCGCGACTACACCGCTTACGCTCAATGCCGATTTATCTATTGGAGATATCAGGGTCGATGGACTCAGCGGTGTCTTGCAGCTCAAAGATGACATTGGCAACATAACCGTTGATCATGCAACATTGTCCGATGGTTCGCACCTGCAGACCGGCACGGGCAACGTGACCTTCAACGGTAACGTGGACGCCACCCCCGAGGCAAACAATTCTACGCCCAGGTACAAGCTACAGAGTGAAACAGGCAATATAGATGTAACCCTGCCTGGAGACACCAATATTATTCTTGACGCCAATACCAATGCAGGCACCATTACCAGTGATTTTCCTATCAGCGTCCAAACCCCTGGTAACTCACCCAGCTATTACGGTCCTCTCAACTCCAATTCAACGTCAGGCTCAACACAGCCAGTCTTGACTCTCAACGTCGGCACAGGCAACGTCAACCTGCACAGAGCATAAGCTATGCGGGATAACCCTTGCACGTACCCTGACGCTCCTAATATAATGGCACTCATAAAAGCCTGGCCTTCTTTGAAGAAGAACAGACTTATTCCGATCTTTTTGTAACCGGAAAGGAGAATGCCGTACATCCCTGTCACTGCGCTCACGCATGACGACAGAGCTTTACGGCACAATCTATGGAAACAGTCAACAGTCAACCCACTTTAGCTTCAATCAAGTTCTTGACCGGCTCACTCGCGGGAAACACCTACCAGATTACAAAGCCAAAAATTACCCTCGGACGTGAACCGGCTAACGATATAGTTCTTTCTGACACCTCTGTTTCTCGACACCATGCCCAGATCACCTTGAACAATGGAACATGGACTATTACCAAACTCGCGCGGCAAAATACTGTCATCGTCAATCATCGTAACGTACAGCAGTCAGCCATCAACGACCGCGACACGATAGGCCTGGGAGGCACCTCGTTTCTATTCCAGATCAACGTTGGCGTACCCCACACACCCCACGCTCCTCAAGCAAATCCGCCAAAGGTAGCGCCAACGCCCGCCTCTTTCACACCACAACAGTCGTTTCAAAATGCTCCACCTCCGCCTCTAGCATCATTTGTGGCACAGCAGCCTGCGCCCGCTCAGAGACAAAATAAGCCCGCGCCATTTGACACCGAACCCGTCCATGATGTACCTTCGCTGGAAGTTACTTCCAATACCCATCCTGAGAAGACGCCCTATCCGCTTACTAAGCAGGTCATTAACATCGGGCGTCATCCTTCAAATGACATTGTTATCAACGAGAATGTTGTCTCGGCCTATCATGCACAGATTGTGCGTGAAGGCAATCAGTTGATATTCATCCATCCCCATCCCCAGCAGCCGAGAACAACCAATGGTCTCCTCTATCAGGGCCGGAGGATTCCAGGCAATGAGCCATTCCGCAAACCGTTGGAGCGAGGTGATATTTTCCGTATTGGCGATGACCATGGTACTCTGGTCACCCTGACCTACAATGATGGCTCGGCGGCAGCGCAAGACATTGTGCCTGCCATCCGCCCCATCCCCTTAGGCGCTCCTCAAATTAGCATTGGACGTCATCCAAATAATACTGTTGTCCTGAACCATCCACAGGTCTCCGCTTACCATGCTCACCTGCAGCAGGTGCAAGGCGGCTACCGCATCGTTGACATAGGCAGCACCAATGGGGTCTATGTCAATGCCCTGCGGGTAACCAATCAATTGCTCAAACCCGGTGATGAGGTACGCATAGGCCCCTTTAAGCTCACCTATACCGGTACACAGCTGACGCAGCAGGACGAGAGCAACAGCGTTCGCATCGACGCGGTACACCTCATAAAGCTCGGTAATAAGCAGGTCGTACTGCTCAATGACATTTCTATTGCCATTCCACCGCGTAAATTCGTGTCCCTGGTAGGTGGCTCCGGTACAGGTAAATCAACCTTGATGGGAGCCCTCAACGGCCTGCGACCCGCAGAGTCGGGGATGGTTTTCTACAACGGGCAGGATTACTATAAACACCTGGCCGCCTTCAGCACCCAGCTTGGCTATGTGCCCCAGGATGATATCATTCACCGCGACCTGCCTGTTGAACGCGCCCTCTACTACGCGGCTAAGATGCGCCTGCCAGATGACTTCACCGGAGCTCAGATTCAGCAGCGCATCAACGAGGTGCTGGAAGACGTAGAGATAACCCATAGACGGCATTTGATGGTGAGCAAACTCTCCGGCGGTCAGCGTAAGCGTGTCTCCATTGCCCTGGAGCTACTGGCAAACCCCAGTGTCTTCTTCCTCGACGAGCCAACCTCCGGCCTCGATCCAGGCCTGGATCGCAAGATGATGTTCCTCCTGCGCAGGCTTGCCGATAAGGGGCACACCATCGTGCTCGTCACACACGCAACCAATAATATCAACGCCTGTGACTACGTTTGCTTCCTCGCTCAAGGCGGACGCTTAGCCTACTTTGGACCACCTGGTGATGCAAAGAAGTACTTTGACAAAACCGACTTTGCCGAAATCTACAGTGCCCTGGAGCCAACCGAGCAGAATCCAAACATACCGGCAGAAGCGGAGGCCAGGTTTAAGGCCTCTCCATACTACCGGCAGTATGTGCAAGAGCCGCTTGCCCAGGGACCTGCCGCTCGTGCCAGCCTCTCTGGAGCGACCGCAGCGCTCAAGCAGCCCATGCGCGGCAATCCCTGGAAACAGTTCATGTTGCTCTCCATGCGCTACATTGAATTGCTCAAAAACGATAGAGGCAACCTTATGATCCTGCTCTTGCAAGCGCCGATCATCGCTCTTATTCTGTTCCTGCTGGCCGCCCCCGATGTGTTCTCTCACACAAATATAGTCAACTGTCCGCCCAATGCCCAGGTTCCCCAGACCGTCCCTAACAAGTTTGACTGCCAAAATGTAGTAAATGCGCTCAAAACGCCCCAGGGACAAATATCCGCTGCTAAAAGGCACTTGACTGTGGATCAGGCTTTGCAGAAGTCTTTTAATCCGTTAAATTCGGGCGCAAACGCCCAGAAAATCCTGTTCATTATGGCATTCGCGGCCGTTATGTTCGGGTGTATCAATGGGACGCGCGAAATTGTCAAGGAAGAGCCTATCTATCGACGTGAACGAACGGTGAACCTGGGGATCATGCCCTATATGTTCTCGAAGATTGTTGTGCTAGGCATATTGTGCCTGTTGCAAAGTGCAGTCCTGGTCATTATAGTAGCATTGAGAGCTCCTTTCGATCACAGCACATTTCTACCACCACTGGTAGAAATGTACATCTCTCTGGCTCTGACATCGCTGGCTGGTTTAATGTTAGGCCTGGCGATCTCCGCCCTGGCCCCTAATAATGACCGCGCTGCGAGCTTTATCCCGATCATTTTGATACCCCAGGTGATCTTCTCAGGGATCATTTTCCAGCTAAATAGCCCTCTGCTGCAAATACTGGGCTCGTTCTTTGCGGCCCGCTGGTCGATGGCAGCCCTGGGTTCATCGGTCGGACTACATGCTGACTTGTTGGGTAATGAGAAAGACTTTGCGTATCAAGGAACCCTCTTTACGAAAGTCTTTCCAACGGCTGCGGATCAACTAGCAGCTACTGCCCATCTACTGCTCATGTGGTTTGCCCTCGTCGTAATGATCGTTGTATTGGCTGCCGCTACAGCCTATTTTTTGAAACGCAAGGACGTCTAGTACAATGGTACTTCTTGGCTTATTGGTTGCCTGGAAGTATCAGCATATGCTATTGTTACGCTGTTCCTGGCAGAGCAGCCCAGTAAAAGAGGAATGAGCAAGCAAAGGGTGTTACTTAACAGGCGCATTATCGTCGGTATTTGTGGAGGGATTGCATCCTACAAAGCAGTTGACCTGGTAAGCAAACTACAACAGGCAGGCGCGCTGGTAGACGTAATCCTCACAGAA
>WNGR01008619.1_pt1 | contig 23820 bp, 19 predicted proteins | sample 5407581 | NCBI WGS metagenome assembly WNGR01 (sample SAMN13153383, study PRJNA577476) | soil metagenome | isolation source: 80 cm soil or saprolite under Garry oak tree replicate 2 | place: USA:California | collected 2016-06-15
ACCGCACGGTCGTGCCGTGCACCTGGTGGGCCAGCACCACGCCGGGAAAGCGCGGCCGGACGGCCGCACCAACGGCACGCCAGCGCGACATGACCTGGCCGACGTTCTCTTCGCTCCACAAGCCGAGGGAGAAGCCGTGCGCCCGCGTCGTGATCCCGACGACAACGCCGTAGCGGGCGGCCCATTCCTGGAGCTCCATCCTGGGAACGGCCGCGTCAGCGACGGCTACCTCACGGAGGACGCCTGGGGCGGCAGCGGCGGCAGGGGCGGCAGGCAGATCGTTCATTTGCCGCCCTCCTTGGCGCCCTTACCGCCGTCGTCGCTTCTCTCGATCTCCGCCCCCACCGCGCGCAGCCGCTCATCGATCCGCTCGTAGCCCCGCTCGATCTGCCCGATGTTGTGGATCACGGAGCGGCCGTGAGCGGCTAGGGCGGCGAGCAGCATCGCCATGCCGGCCCGGATGTCCGGGCTTTCCACCACGCTCCCGTGGAGCGCCGAGGGCCCCGCGATCACGGCCCGGTGGGGATCGCACAGCACGATGCGCGCGCCCATCCCGATGAGCTTGTCCACGAAGAAGAGCCGCGACTCGAACAGTTTCTCGAAGACGAGCAGGATCCCTTCGCACTGCGACGCGACGACGATCGCGATCGACATCAGATCGGCGGGGAAGGCGGGCCACGGGCCGTCCTCCAGCTTCGGTACGTGTCCGCCTAGATCGGGGCGGATGCGACGCTCCTGACCCGCGTCCACGATCAACTGGGTGCCGTCGAGCCGGGGTCGCACCCCCAATCGCTCGAATCCGAGCAAGATGCTGCGGAGATCCTCGGAGCGCACGCCGTCGATCGTGATCGCCCCGTTCGTGACGGCGGCGAGCCCGATGAAGGAGCCGATCTCGATGTGGTCCGGCCCCACGGTGCAGCCGGCGGCCCCGAGCGGCGCGCCGCCTTCGATCGTGAGCGTGTTGGTGCCGACGCCCTGGATGCTCGCGCCCAGGTCCGACAGGAAGCGCGCCAGATCCTGGACGTGCGGCTCGCAGGCGGCGTTGCGCAGCGTGGTGCTGCCCCGCGCAGCGACCGCCGCCATCAGCGCGTTTTCGGTCGCCGTGACGCTGGTTTCGTCGAGGAAGATATCGGCCCCGGCGAGGGTCTTCGCCTCGAGCTGGTAGGCGGCACCGATGGTGACCTCTGCGCCGAGCCGCTCGAGGGCGAGGAAATGCGTGTCCACGCGCCGCCGGCCGATGACGTCCCCGCCGGGAGGTGGCAGGCTCACGCGGCCGAAGCGCGCCAGCATCGGGCCCGCCAGGAGGATCGAGGCACGGATGCGCGCGCACAGCCCAGGATCGAGCTCGCGCGGCTCGGCGCGGGCGGCATTTACCTCCACGGTGTTCGGCCCGAGCCAGCGCACCTCGGCGCCGAGATGCGCCAGCAACGCGAGCATCGTCTCGACGTCGCGGATGTGCGGCACGTTGTCGATCCGGCAAGGCCCGTCGGCGAGCAGCGTTGCCGCGAGGATGGGAAGGGCCGCGTTTTTGTTGCCGGCCGGGCGGATCGTGCCTTTCAAGGCGCGGCCGCCTGTGACCGAAAAGGAGGGAGGCATGGGTCAGCCAAGCTATGCGGCGGCTTGCGCCGGCGTCAAGCATAGGGCAGGTCACGGCGCCGTGAGCCGATCCATCTCCGTCGTGCCGTCGAGTAAGACCACCGTGGCGCCCGGGGCTGGGTGGATGACGCCGGTCCGATCCGTCGAGACGACCGCTCCGTCCACACTGACCTGTGGGCTGGCCAAGTCGTTCGACGTCCAGGAGACCCCGTCGGTGGGGATGGCCCAGAGCGCGCCGAGCGCGACGGTGCGGCAAGCCGGCGTCTGGCAGGTGCCGGTCTCGGTAGCGACGCCCGGATCGAAGTTGCCGACGTTGACGCCGTTGTAGAACGGCGCCTGGCCGTTGTCGTAGAGCTCGTTGTTCATCACCGTCACCCGCGCGCAATCGACCGGGTTGGGGTTCATGTAGATCGCCCACATCCCGTGGTTGTGGACGTCGCTGTTGACGACCGTGATGTCGCGGATGCCGGGCGGGTTGAGCTCCATGCCGCCGATCGCGATGTTCGGGAACCCCTCGTTCGAGCCGTCGCGGATCGCCGTCCCCTCGACCCGCAGGAAGTCGACCAGGCCAGAGAGCAGGAACTGGCCGCCGCCGCACGGCGCCGGCGGGCCGCCGGGGGTCCCGCACTGATAGAAGATGCTGGTCAGGTGGTTATGCTCGAACAGGCTGCGCCGCACCAGCAGCGGGCTAGCCGCGGTCCCATGTGCATCATAGAGGACGATGGCGTTCGAGTAGATGTGCCAGAAGAGCGCGTCCTCGACGAGCAGCGAGCCATCCACGTTCGAGACCTGCAGTCCGAACTCGTGTGCGTCGACGAAGCGCGCGCGCGCGACGTGGACGTTGTGGGTCATGGCCACCAGAACGGCCTGGCTCTTGGCGTGCGCGACGGTCACGTTCTCGACGACGGCGTGGTCGGCGCCGAACACGAAGATGCTGGACTTGCAGTCCGGGTTCTCGACGGGCGGATCGACGGGCAGGATGGCCTGGCAGGGAGCGTCGGCGCGCTCGTCGATGACCAGGTCCTGGAAAGTCACGTCGGCAGGACCGACGGCGGCGAGGAGCTCGTAGTCGTAGTGGTCCTCACGACGGATCACCGACCCGGCCGCCCCGCGGATGACGAACGGGCGCGGGGCGTTCTCGATGCGCAGCTTGCAAGCGGCAACGCCCGAACAGACCAAGCTGCCCTGGACCTCGATCACGTCGGCGCGTCCGGCCTGCACCACCGCGCCGCAGGCGAGCAGCGTCGCCGGTGTCGTCGCCACGCACGGCGTGACGTTGAATGACGCGCTCGTGGCTCCACTCAATCCGCTGGCGAAGGCGGTGAGCGTGTAGCCAGTGCCGACGGTGTTGACACTCAAGGTCGAGAAGGTCGCGACGCCGTTGAGGGCCGCGACCGTAACGGTGCCGGATAGTGAGGCGCCGCTCGGCTTGGTGCCGAGTGCAACGGTCACGCCGGTAGTCGCACTGGTAACGGTGTTCCCCGACGCATCCTGGATCGCCACTTGGACCGGTGCGATAGCTGCGCCCGCTGCAGCGGTGCCCGGCTGCACGGTGAAGGCCAGTTTCGTAGCCACGCTGGACGTCCCGGTCGGGGCGGAGCCTGCGCACGCCCCGAGCGCCAGCGTGCAGGCCGTGAAGAGGATGTGCGAGCAGAAGGGACCGGCAGATGCAGCGCTCGGACGCATGGGGTCACCGTCAGCGACGTTGAGTCGTACGTGAAGGACCCGTGCGGCCCGACGCCGCGGTGTGTCGTGCGAGCGGCCAATATGCGCCGAGCGTCAGGACCCCGCCAGAGTCTACCCTTCGGGGCGGGTCTTCGCCCGTTTCGTCGGGACTCGTCGGGCTTTGCGGATGCTCAGCTGGGTCGGGCGTGCGCGGCTGGGCTTGTGCCGGCGTCAAGCGTTCGCGAACGTTCGCGACGTGAACGAAAGTCCGGTTCTCGCGCTCGCGGGACTGGCCGCGATCGGCCTGCTCGCGACGCGGCTGCCGCCCGTGCGGTGGCGCCACGCGACCAGCTTCGACCTGGTCCTCGCGACCGGCGGTCCCCTCGTGTTGTTGGGTCTCGTGCTCGGGCCGGGGATCGACCTGATCAATCGACCGGTCCTGGCGGCGCTCGCGCCAGTCACAGCGCTGGCGATCGGCTGGATCGGCGCCACCCTCGGCGCCCGGTTCGAGTGGCGTTACGTGCGCCGCATCGGGCGCGGCACTTGGCTCCTGGCCGCACTCGCCGCAACGACCACCTTCCTGGTCGTCGCGCTCGGTGCGTGGCTGCTCGGCCGCGTCGTCCCGGCCCTGTCCGCCGCGTGGGCGCCCCGCCTGCCTGCGGTGCTGACCCTCGGGGCCGTGGCCGCTGTGTCGGGACCGGAGGTGGTGACTCTGGTCGCCCGAGTCGGAAGGGTCCGCAAGAGCGCCGCGCGGGCGTTTTCACTGGCCGCGGCGCTCGAGACCGCCGGCGGCGCGCTCGCCTTCACCCTGCCGCTCGCCCTGCACCGTCCCTACCAGTCCGCCGGCCGCGTCGGGCTGGACTGGCTCGCGTGGCTCGTCTTCGCGGTGGGGAGCGGCGCCCTGGTCGGGATGGTGTTCCTCTCCCTCACCCGCGGGCGGCCGGAGCGGGCCGACGTGGGCTTCGCACTGCTCGCCACACTGCTGTTCGGCGCCGGCGTCGGCTACGCCGCGGAGCTTTCGCCCTTCCTGGTGTGCGCTCTCGCAACCGCGTTGATCGTCAACGCGTCACCGCGGCGGAACGCCGTGCGTCGGGTGCTCGCGGACTGGGAGCGTCCCGTTGATACGGTCTTCCTGGTCATCGCCGGGGCGCTGCTCACGCTCCCGACGGTGTGGCTCGTGGTCGCCGTACCGCTGCTCGCAGCCGCGCGCGCGGCGGTAAAGTGGGTCGCGGTGCGCTACGGCGGTCTCGCGCTCCAACTGGCCGGGCTCCCGCCCAATGCAGGCCTGGGCACCGTCGCGCAGGGCGGTGCCGCCATCGCGATGGGTCTGAACTTCTTGATGACGTACGGGGGCGTGGGCGGGGGGGGAGTGCTAACGACCGTCGTGCTGGGCGTGGCGACGGCGCAGCTGGTCGCGCCTCCCCTCATGGGGCTCGCCCTGCGATCGACCATCGCTGGTCCGGCGGCACCCGCGCCGTTGACACCGATCGCGGCGCCGGCCGAGCTTGGTGCCAACGCTCCGGCGGACTGGCCGCGATGATCCCAACGTGGGTAGCAGTGGTCACCGCGATTTCGCTCGCGATTCTGGCGCTGGCAGCGATCGTGATCGCGGCGGCATCGGTGGTGGCGGCGCTCGGGCTGCGGGCATTTCTGCGGGTGCTGAACGAGCTGGCGGGCCCCGCGGTGGGCGATGTCCGGGCGCTCGTGGCCACGATCCGCAGCGAAGCGGAGGGTCTGGCCGGGACATCGCGCGAGCTGCGGCAGCGGATCGTGAACGCCGCGGATGCGGCGGAGGCTCGGCTCGCCGAGCTGGATGCCGTGTTCGAGGTGGTGCAGGAGGAAGTGGAAGCCACGGTAGTCGATGTGGCGGCGACGATGCGTACGGTACGGCGCGGCATCTCGCTCCTCGAATGGGGTCGGCGCACGCTCAAGCGGGGGAAAAAGCACTGACGAGGAAACAGCTCCTCACAGCAGCGGCGGCCGGCGTGGCCGGGGTAGCCCTGTTGCCCGTCGCTGCGCACGCCTGGACTCCCGGCACGCATGTCTACCTGGGCGAGTCAGTCCTCGCGAACCTGCACCAGCTGACGGCCGCCGTGGCCGATCTGCTCCGTGCTTTCCCGTACGACTTCCTCTACGGCAACATCGCCGCCGACACCTCGATGGCCAAGAAATACGCGCCCGTCGGCCGGCACTGCCACGCCTGGCACGTAGGTCAGGAAATCTTCGACCTGGCCCACACCGATCCGCTGCGTGCGTTCGGCCTCGGTTATCTGTCGCACCTCGCGGCGGACGCCGTGGCCCACACCTTCTTCGTGCCACGACAGCTCGTCCTCACCTCCAGCACCGCGGCGCTGGGGCACAGCTACTGGGAGAGCCGGTTCGAGATGCATCTCGGTCCGGCGTACGCGAGCACGGCGAAGGAGCTGATCCTGCAGGATCACACGCCGAGCGACACGCACCTCGACACGATCATCTCACCCACCCTGTTCAGCGTGGGCACCAGCCGGCGGCTGTTCCGCGGCATGGTGCATCTGACCGAGAGTGAGAGCTGGCGCTGGGCGTTTCAGATGATCCTCGAGAATACACGCTGGGACCTGCCGGATGCGGACGTGGAGCGCCACATGGCGGTGGCGTTCGAGTACGTGATGGAGATGTTGGGGGAGAAGGACGCCGCGGCACGGCGGCTCGATCCGGCCGGGGACCAGGCGCTCAAGCTCGCCAAGCGGATGCGGCGCCAGGCGCTCCACGAGGGCGGTCGCGAGGATCCCGAGCGGATGCTCGAGACGGCTGAGCACCACTTCGGTCTACCGACGCCGCCGCTCGCCTACTGGAAGCAATCGCAGGCGCAGCGGCCGTGGCGGGACCGCGAGCAGGACTAGGCTCTCGGGCCGGCATCCATGGCCTCGATTCGGCGCAGCTCGTCGGCCGCGTACCGGCGCCGCATGGCAGGCAGAAGCACGAGCGCGATGATCGCCGAGGCGCCGCCGATTACCAGGGGCGGGTACCAGACGTGCCGCGGCTGGGAGCTCGACGCGGCCGCCGCCCCGACGAGTACCAGGCAGCCGCCGAGCGCGATCATGCCGACGAGCAGCGTGACCACGAGGCGACGAGCCTTTCCCCGACCACCCAAAGCGCCGATGATCCCCCCGACGACGCCCACGAAGCCGCCCAGTATCGCGCCGACCAGAACGCCAAATCGCTCGCTCCACCAGACGCCCCGCACGGTTGGGGCCGGTGCGGACCACGGCCCGAGGTGAATCGGCCCGAGCCATACCGTTCCCCGCCCAGGCAGTACCAAGTTGATCTCCAGCCGACTCGGGAGCTGGGACCCGCCGCTGAGGTTGAAGGGGAGCTGGAACGGCCGCCAGGGTGAGTCGCCGTGCAGCGCCGCCAGCGGGCCCTGCAAAGCAACCGTCCGGCTGAAAAACCGCTGGCCGTCCGGGAACACCGTCCACATCTCGATGTAGCCCTGCCCCTCCACACCTTGGTAGCGGACCTGCCCCGCGACGGCATACGCCGGACCGGCGATCGGTGGATGATCGATCGTGACGAGATGAAACGACGTGGGACCCGATCCTGGAACGCGCAGCTCGAGCACCGGGGCCCCACCGGGCCCCTCGCTGGGCGACACCACACCGCCGGTGACGACCGTCCGCGACCAGTCGATCGTCACGTCCTGTGCCGCCACCGGACGGGCAGTCATCAGAAGCGCTACGCTAGCGAGCACGGGTCTCATGTCGATCCTCCCGTTCGTTCCTGATCGCGCGTGTCTCGGGCCTCAGGACGCCAGTTTCTCCTCCAGGACTCGCTGCGCCAGCTTCGGGTCCGCCTTGCCGCGCGACGCCTTCATCACTTGGCCCAGGAAGAACTGCACCAGCTTCGCCTCGCCGTTCTTGTAGCGCACGACCTCGGCGGGGTGGGCGGCGAGCACCTCGGTCACCCAGCCGGCCAGGACGCCCGTGTCCGCCACCTGCATGACCCCCAGCGCCTCCGCCACATTGCGAGGCTCGCCGCCGCGCTCGGCGACCTCGGCGAACACGCGCTTCGCCGCCTGATGGCTGACGGTACCGCCCCGCACCAGCCCGATCAGATTCGCAAGCGCGCCCGGCGGCACCCGCAGGCCGTCGCCGTGATCTTTTGCGTCGGCGAGCACTTCCGACTTCTCGACGAAGCGCTCGCGCTTTTTCGCCGGCAGCTCGGGCAGGAGCGTCTGCTGCTCCGCGATGAACTCCTCGGTGAGCACCAGCGGCGGCAGGTCGGGGTCCGGGAAGTAGCGGTAGTCGTGGCTTTCCTCCTTGCTGCGCTGCGGCCGCACGCTGTTGGTCTTCGAATCGTACAGCATGGTCTGCTGCGCGACGGTGCCCCCGGCCTCGAGCACGGCGATCTGGCGATCGCGCTCCACGGTGAGGGCCTTCTCGACGTAGGCGAACGAGTTGATGTTCTTCACTTCGGTCTTGGTGCCGAGCGTCGCCTCGCCGGCGTGGCGCACCGAGACGTTCGCGTCCACGCGCAGGCTCCCCTTTTCCATGTCGCAGTCGGAGATCCCGGCGTACTCGAGCACCTGTTTGAGGGTGAGCAAGTACGCGCGCGCTTCGTGGGGCGACCGAAAATCGGGCCCCGTGACGATCTCGATGAGCGGCACGCCGCACCGGTTCAGATCGATCGCCGTCTGCTTCGGGAAGCGGTCGTGCAGCGACTTCCCCGCATCCTCCTCGAGATGCAAGCGCTGGATCGTGGTGGTGGCGATCCCGCGGTCCGGCGACAGGTACGACAGCGATCCGGCCGTGGCGAGCGGCTGCTCGAACTGCGAGATCTGGTAGCCCTTCGGCAGGTCGGGGTAAAAGTAGTTCTTGCGGGCAAAGATGCTCCGCGGATGCACGGTGCACCCCAGGCCCAGCGCCGCGCGCGCCGCGAGCTTCAGTGCGTGCTCATTCGGCATCGGGAGCGCCCCCGGCAGACCGAGACACACGGGGCAGACGTTGGTGTTGGGCGGCGCCCCGAACGCGGCCGAGCAGCCGCAGAACATTTTCGACACCGTGCGTAGCTGGACGTGCGTCTCCAGGCCGATGACCGTCTCCCAGGCGCCCGCCATCACGCCTCCTCGGCGGCCGGGACGGCCCGCTCGAGCGCGTAGGCCGCTTCGAGCATCTCGTCCTCGAGGAACGCCTGGCCGATGAGCTGGCCCCCGATCGGGAGTCCCTTGATGCGCCCGATCGGAATCGAGATCGCGGGGAGCCCCGCGAGATTCGCCGTCACCGTGAAGACGTCGGAGAGGTACATCGCGACCGGGTCGTTGAGCTTCTCACCCGCCTTGAAGGCCGGCGTCGGGGTGGTGGGGGTGAACAACAGATCCACGCCGCGATCGAACACGTTGCGGAAGTCCTGAGCGATCAGCGCGCGCATCTGCTGGGCCTTGCGGTAATAGGCGTCGTAGTAGCCGGACGACAGCACATACGTTCCGACGAGCACCCGGCGCCGCACCTCGGGGCCGAACCCTTCGCCGCGGGTGGTGCGATACAGGGCGCGCACGTCTTCCGATCCGTTGAAGCGCGGGCCGTACCGGGCGCCGTCGTAGCGCGCCAGGTTGGACGATGCCTCGGCCGGCGCGATGATGTAGTAGGTCGCGATCGCATACGCCGTGTGGGGCAGCGAAACCTCGCGCACGGCAGCGCCGAGCTCGCGCAGCAGGCGGATCGCGCGGTCGCACGCGCGCCGCACCGCCGGGTCCAGGTCCGGTGGAAAGTACTCCTTCGGCACACCGATGACGAAGCCCTGGAGCGATTCCGGTACGTTGGGGAGGCGCAGGGAGTCGCGCTCTTCACACGTCGAGTCTCTGGGATCGCGCCCGCTGATCACCGAGAGGACCCGCGCCGCGTCGTGCACGCTCCGGCCCAGGACGCCGATCTGGTCGAGCGAGGAGCCGAACGCCACGAGGCCGTAGCGGCTCACGCGCCCGTAGGTCGGCTTGATCCCCACCACGCCACAGAGCGATGCCGGCTGCCGCACCGAGCCGCCCGTCTCCGAGCCGAGCGCCGCGGGCACGCCGCCCGCCCCGACCAGTGCCGCCGAGCCGCCCGACGAGCCCCCCGGCACCCGCGTCTTGTCGAACGGGTGGAGCGAGCGGCCGTACGCCGAGTGCTCCGTGGACGAGCCCATGCCGAACTCGTCGCAGTTCGTCTTTCCAGCGATCAGTGCGCCCGCCGCTTTCAGCTTCGTTACTGCGGTCGCCTCGTACGGCGAGCGGTACGCCTCGAGGATCTTCGAGCCGCAGCTGGTGGTGAACTCGAGGGTGCAGATGTTGTCCTTCACCGCCACCGGCATGCCGTACAACACTCCCGAGGGATGCGCCGTCGACGCCTGGACGACCAGCGACTTGCGGAGCTCCTTGATCGGGGTGAGACAGGCGTTCAACCGTTTGAGCTTGACGATGCGGTCGGCCGCCGCCTTGGCGCTCGCCAGCGCGTCGCTGGGATCGCTCACGGAATCCCCAGGCGCGTCATCCCTCCTCCTGCTCGAACTGCCCCAGCTTGGGCACGAGGAAGAAGCCGTCCCGGAAGGCCGGCGCGAGCTCGGCGGGCCCGAAGGCGAGGGGCGCGGGTTTGACCTCGTCCGGACGGAACCGCACCGCATCCGGTCCCGGCACGAACGGCTTCACCGCCTCGCTCGCGGGCACGGCGTCGATTTGGGCGACGTACTCGAGAATGCGCGACATCTGCTCGGCCAGGAGCGGCAGCGCGTCGTCGCTCACCTCGAGCTCCGCGAGCTGCGCGATTTTCCGGACTCCGTCATGCGTGACGCTCATGCGCTCTCCCACTCACGCTCGAGCCCCGCGTAGGCTACGAGCAGCTGCTTCGTCCCAATCTCCGGATCGTCGAACTCCACGGTCACCTTGAGCTCGCGGCCCGAGCCCGATACCGCCCGCACCACACCGCCCCCGAACTTGCGGTGCCGTACCCGCTCACCGGCCGCGTAGTGTGGCGCATCCTGCGACGCCTCGACCTCCCAATCCAGCTCCACCGGCGCCGCGCGCGGCGGCCGACCGCTGCGCGCCCCGCGCGCACTCCGATCCCACGACGGGGTCGTGCTCCGCTCGTCCAGCGCTCCGGGCGGCAACGCTTCGAGGAAACGCGACGGCTCCGACAGCTCCAGGCGCCCGGTGCGGTATCGCGTGCGCGCCCATGAGAGATACAATTTTTCGCGCGCGCGCGTGAGCCCCACGTAGCACAGCCGTCGCTCCTCCTCGAGCCCGCCCGGCTCGCCCGCCGAGCGCGCGAGCGGGAACAGACCGTCCTCGAGCCCCGCGAGCGCCACGACCGGCCACTCGAGCCCCTTCGCCATGTGGACCGTCATCAGGGTGACCCCCGTCGGGTCCCCCGTTCCCTGATCCGCCGAGGTCACGAGCGCCGCCTGGGTGAGGTAGCGTTCGATGAGCGAGGCTCCCCCGGCCTCATCACCTTCGTCCTGCGCCGTCTCCGCCCATCCCGCCGCCCCGGCGATCAGCTCCTGCACGTTCTCGATCCGCTCGACGCCCTCCGGTCCTTCGTCGGCCAAGTACTGAGCGTAGCCCGTCGCGGCCACCGTCTGCTCGAGCGCCGTGGCGGGATCGGCTTCGGCGAGCCGTGTCCGCAGCTCGTCGATCAACCCGGCCACCCCGGCGAACGCCGCCCGCACGTTGGGCCGCAGGTCGGGGATGCGCTCGGCCGCCCGGGCCGCGTCGAGCAGGGGCTTCCCCCAGTGCGTCGCCGTACGCACGAGCTGCGTGAACGACGCGTCGCCGATGCCCCGGCGGGGCACGTTCACGATGCGGGCGAAGGCCTCGTCGTCCGCCGGATTGGCGATGAGCCTCAGGTAGGCAAGGACGTCCTTCACTTCGCGGCGCTCGTAAAAGCTCAAGGCGCCGACCAGCCGGTACGGGATCCCCCGGAACCGGAACGCCTCTTCGAGCGGTCGCGACTGCGCATTGGTCCGGTACAAGACGGCCATCCCCTCGTACGCGACGTCGCCGTCGGCCGCCCGGCGGCCGAGCTCGCCCGCCAGCCACTCCGCTTCGTCCCGCTCGTCCGCAGCGGTGAGCAGCGTGACGGGCTCGCCGCCCTGCGTCAGCGTGAACAACGTCTTGCCGAGCCGGCGGGCGTTTTCCGCGATGATGCCGTTCGCCGCGTCGAGGATCACCTGCGTCGATCGGTAGTTCTGCTCCAGCTTGATGAGGGTCGCGCCCGGGAAGTCCTGCTGAAACGTGAGCATGTGCCGCACATCCGCCCCCCGCCAGCCATAGATCGCCTGGTCGTCATCGCCCACGACGCAGAGGTTGCGGTGCTCGCTGGCAAGCAGTTTCACGAGCCGGTACTGGGCGGCGTTGGTATCCTGGAATTCGTCCACCAGGACATGGTCGAAACGCCGCTGCCAGTACGCCAGGCGCTCCGGATGCTCGGCGAACAGTGTGAGCGGTAACAGCAGGAGGTCGTCGAAGTCCATGGCATTGGCCTGGCGAAGTGCGGGGCCGAGCCCCGCGTAGATCTCCGCCGCGACACGCTCGAGCGGGCTGTCGGCGCTCGCGCCCAGCTCCTCCGGAAGGAGCATCCGGTTCTTCGCGCCCGAGATGATCGCGTGGATCGCCCGCGGGGGATTGGCCTTGGGCGAGTGACCGCGCTGCTCCAGCAGGCGCTTGATGAAGGACTCGGAGTCGTCCTGGTCGTAAATCGTGAAGTTGGGCCCGAAGCCCAGCAACGCCGCCTCGCGCCGTAACAGGCGCGCCGACAGTGCGTGGAAGGTTCCGATCCACAGGCCGCGCGGGTCGGCGCCGAGCAGCGCGGCGACGCGCGCGCGCATCTCCCCTGCCGCCTTGTTCGTGAACGTGACGGCGAAGATGCGCGACGGCGCCACGCCCCGCTCGCGGATGAGGTGGGCGATCCGGGCCGTGAGGACGCGTGTCTTGCCCGAGCCCGCGCCGGCGAGCACGAGCAACGGGCCGCCGGGATGGCGGACGGCGGCGTCCTGTTGGGGATTCAGCGCGAGCGTCACGTCGTGCTCACGAGCGGGAATTCGAGCACGAACTCGGCCCCCTCTCCCAGCGGGGCCGGCCGGTAGGCCAAGCGGCCCCCGTGCTGCTGCTCGACGATGCGGCGCGCCAGGGCCAGTCCGATGCCCCACCCCCCCGGCTTGGTCGACACGCCCGGCTCGAACAGCTGGGCCCGCACTTCGGCCGGCACACCGGGACCGTCGTCGCGCACGCTCAACCGAGCAATGCGGGCGGACGCGTCCACGGCCACGTCGATCCGTCCGCCGCGTCCGGAGAGCGCGTCGATGGCGTTCTTGATCACGGCTTCGACCGCCCATTCCAGCAGCACCGGATCGCCAAGCGCCGTGGGACCCGGCCCGGTCGCGCGCAGCGCCAGCGTCACGGGGCTTGCGAGCGTGGGGAGCCGGGGACGGAAGTAGCTCACCACGCGCTCGGCCAGGGCGCCCAGTCCCACGGGCTCGCGGCGGGCCGGGCGGCCGATGCGCTCGAACCGCTTGGCCACCCGCTCGAGGCGTTCCGCATCGGCCTGAAGATGCTCGGCCAGCTCGGCGCCGCTGGTACCCGGATTTTCCCGCAGGTATGCAATCCATCCCGTGAGGCTCATGAGCGGCGTGCCGAGCTGCACCGCGCCTTCGAGCGCGGCGATACTCGCAAACCGCCGCGCCGCGGTTCCGGTGCCGTAGTGGATCGTGCCCACGCCCGGCTGGACCAGTGGGGCGTTCTCGATGTCGAGCGCGGCGATCCACGCCCGCAGCCGGGCCGTGTCCGCCCCGATCGCCGGAGGCGCGTTGTCGAGCGCGGTGATGTGGCCCGCCGTGTCCATCACGACGATGGCGATACCGAGCGAGCGGACCTGGCGCGCGAGGTCGAGCAGCGCATCAGTCGCGGCGTCGGGTCGCGGATCGTTCAGGCCGGCAAACACGCGACCGAGCAGCGTGCTCGTCTGGCGCGCGTCGTCGCGGAGGGGGGGGGCGGCACGAGGCGCTCCAGCCCGAGGTACGGGACCAGCGCCGCGGGAACCGTCACGGAGCCGTCGGGCTGCTGGCGCGTCTCGAGCAGCGCCGCGATGGTGCGCGGCAGCGCCACCCCCGACGCGTTGAGGGTGTGCACGAAGTCCGGTTTCGCGCCGGCCGGGCGGTAGCGGATGTTGGCGCGTCGCGCCTGGAAGTCCGTGAAGTTGCTCGAGCTCGAGACCTCGAGCCATTGTCCTACTCCAGGAGCCCAGACCTCGAGGTCGTATTTCTTGGCCGCGGCGAAGCCAAGGTCCCCCAGCGCCATCAGCACCACGCGGTAGGGCAATTCGAGCCGCTGGAGCACGGCCTCGGCATGGCCGGTCAACTTTTCGTGCTCGGCCGGCGATTCGGCCCCCCGGCAGAATCGGACGAGCTCGACTTTGTCGAACTGATGCACCCGCAAGAGTCCGCGGGTCTCCTTTCCGGCGGCGCCTGCCTCGCGCCGAAAGCAAGGTGTGTAGGCGGCGTACGCCAGCGGCAGCTTCGCGCCGTCCAGGATCTCGTCCCGATGCAGGTTGGTAACCGGGACCTCGGCCGTCGGAACCAAAAACAGATCGTCCGGCGCCGTCTTGTAGGCGTCGTCTTCGAACTTCGGCAGCTGGCCCGTGCCAACCATGATCTCCCGACGGACGACGAACGGTGGCTCGACCTCGACATATCCGTGCTGGCGGGTGTGCAGGTCGAGCATGAAGTTGATCAGGGCGCGCACGAGCTTCGACCCGGCACCCACGAACACCGGGAAGCCGGAGCCCGACAACTTCGCGCCCCGCGCGAGGTCCAAGATCCCGAGCGTCTCCCCCAGCTCCCAGTGCGGTTTCCCGCCCCGCGGGGCCGGCTCGCCCCAGGTGCGGACCACTTTGTTGTTCGACTCGTCTCCGTCCGGTACGTCCGGGAGCGGGAGGTTGGGAACGTAGAGCAGCTTTTCTTCGATTGCGGCTTCGAGGCTGCGCAGCTCGACTTCCAGGGTATCAATGCGCTCGCCCAGCTTGCGGCGGCCTTCGCGCACGGCCGCCGGGAGCTCGCCCTTTTCCTTCATCAGACGCGCGTCCCCCTTCGCGGCCTCGTTGCGCTCCGCCTTGAGCTGGTCGAGCTGGCCGATGAGCGCGCGGCGGCGCATATCCAGGGCCTCGAGCTCGTCGAGCAGCCGCGTGACGGTCGGATCGCCGCGGCGAGCGAGCGCGGCGCGCACCTGCTGGGGCGAGGCGCGCAGGAGCTTGAGATCGATCACGACGCTACTGCTTCGGGAATCCGGGCTCGAGACCGCGGTAGCCGCAATTCTGGTCGACCAGAGTCTCCATATCCAACCGGCGTGCCGTCGAGTCCACGACCAGCACCCGCAGCTTGGCGTAGAGCGACACCGTCGTGCCGAACAAGCACTGAATCGGCCGCGACCGGACGAGCACCACCGTCCCCGTATCGAGCGCGATCGGCTTGTCGAAGACGTAACCCCCGGTCGGGCCGAGCTTGATCGCGTCGAACGCCGTCGTGGACTGCTGCAGTCCGGACAGCTGGCCGAGGTTGATCGCTCCCGTGGGAAACAGTGCGGGCGCCCCGAGCGAGTCGAAGTCGAAGGCGAAATCGAGCGCCGTCGTCTGGTCCATTCGGACGGTGTGTGCGCCGTCGAGCGCGAAGGCCGACGGGAGGCGGACGTCGGTCCCGCGCAGCGCGAACAGCGACACCGTATCCACCACATTGGCGAAGATCGGAGCGGGGAGGTTCGTGGTGTCGCCGCACGCGACGACGAGCAAGGCGAGCCCGGTCAGCGCGGCGTCGCGCGCGGCGATACGGCGGTGCGGAGGCATTCGGTGCGGGGAAGATACCGCGCGGCGTCCGAGTGGGTCAACCCACGGTGGCTGCTTGACTTCGCCAGTTTCCGTTCCTATGCTTGGCCGCCGTATGGCGACAATCCGGGATGTGGTCGAGGCGCTCGCCCGCCGCGGCGGCGTGGACGCTGTGGTGGTCGTCGGGCGTGACGGGTTGCCGATCGACGCCCGCGCGACCGACGGCGTCGACGCCGAAAACGTGGCTGCCCTCTTGCCGTCAGTCATCAATGGGTTGGGGCAGCTGGGCCAGGCGGGGGGACGGGGGGAATTCGGCACCGGCGTGCTCGAGTTCGGCTCCGGCATCGCCGTGGTCTCCGTCCTCAACGCGGATGCCCTGCTCGTTGTCCTGGTCCGGCCGTCCACCAACGTGGGGGCCCTGCTCTACGACCTGCGCCGCCACCGTTCGGCGATCGCCGGCCTCCTCTGACCCGGATTTGCCCGCTTGTCGCCCGCCCGGCGGCATCTCCTCGTCGTCGACGACGAGCCGCATATCGGGTTGTTGCTGCGCCCGCACCTGGAACGCCTCGGCTACGTGGTAAGCATCGCCCGGACGCTGGGTGAGGCGCGCCACGCGCTCGCGGGCGGCGTCCCACCCCTCGACGCCATGCTTCTCGATCTCCATTTGCCCGACGGCTCCGGATTCGATCTCCTGCGCGAGCTCCGCGCTGCCGCGGCCACCCGAGCGTTCCCCGTCATCGTCCTGACCGCCGAAGGTGAAGACCGCATCCTGGGAGAGGCGGAGAGCCTCGGCGCCGGGTTGCTCACCAAGCCGTTCAGCCCGAGCAAGCTGACGGCGCGGATCGCCGCGATGCTGGGCGACGCGCCTCCTCCCTCGGTTTCTCAGGACCCGCGATGAGCGTCTGGGCCGCCATCCTGGCGGGGGGGGCGGGGACCCGGTTTTGGCCGCTCTCGACACCGGAGCGGCCCAAGCAGCTGCTGCCCCTCGTGGGCGACCGCCCGCTGCTCGTCCAGGCGGTGGAGCGGCTCGACGGGCTCATCCCGCCCGAGCGGATCTTGGTCCTCACGGGGCCCTTCCTGGTGGACCAGATGGCGCGCGTGGTGCCGCAGATCCCGCGGGCGCAGATCTTCGCCGAGCCGCGCGCGGCGTCGACCGCACCGGCGCTCACCTGGGCCGCGCACTGGATCTCGCAACGGGATCCCGGGGCTCAGATGCTGTCCCTGCACGCCGACTGGGCGGTGAGCGACGAGCGCGCGTTCCGCGCGGCCGGGCGGCAGGCGCTCGGCGTGGCGGCCGAGTACGATGTGCTCGTTACGGTGGGGGTGAAGCCGACGCGCAACGAGACGGGCTACGGCTACATCATCCCCGGGAAGCCGCTGGGCGGAGCGCGCACCGTGCGGCGCTTTCTCGAGAAACCATCCCCTGCCCGGGCGGCGCTGTTGCGTCGCCGGGGCGCGCTCTGGAATACGGGCCTGTTTGCGTGGGGCGTGGCGCGGTTTCTGGGCGAAGCTGGCGCCTATGCGCGCGAGCTCAAGCCCGGCTGGCCGGCGCTCACCGCCGGCGACGTCGCGGGTTTCTTCGCCGCCGTCCGGCCGGTGGCGGTGGACGTCGCCGTGCTGGAGCGCACCAAGCGGCTCGCCGTCGTGGCCGGGACCTTTGCGTGGGACGACATCGGCTCCTGGGACGCCCTGCTGCGCATCCGCAAGCCCGACGCGCACGGCAACGTGGTGGTCGGGAAGGCGACCGTGGCGGACGACGTGCGCCGGTCGGTGATCTGGTCGGAGAGCGAGCACGTCGCCGTCGTGGGTCTGGAAGACATGGTGGTCGTGCGGGCGAACGGCCACACCCTCGTGATGCCCACAGGCCGCGCCGAGCGCTTGAAGGAGCTCGTCCGGCGGCTGTGACCCACGCCCTCTACCTGCTCGATCCGGATCCCGCCCCCGCGTGGGCGCCGTTCGCCGGCGCGCGTCCGCTGTGTGAATTACGCGCCGGCGCGCACCTGATCCGCGAGCGCTGGGAGACGTTCATCGGCGCGGAGAGCTCCGCGATCTTCGCCCTGCCCCACCTCGCCGGATTTGCCGAGGCCGGCGTGCCGCTCGTGGCCGCCCGCCGCCCCGTCCCCGGGCCGGCGGTGATCGGCTCTTCGACGTTCGCGCCGCGCGGGCTCGCTCCCTCGCTCCCGGAGGGCGCCTTCCGCCTCACGAACGGCGGGGTCACGGTGGGATGGGGAGTCGGAGTCGGCGCCACGTGGGACGGCCCCCAGCCGCACGCCGCGGCGATCGAAGTGCCGGGCGTCGTGCTGCACGGTACGTACGACCTGGTGCCTGCCCTCGAGCACCTGCTCCCGGACGACCTGCGCGGGTTGCTCGGCGACAGTGACCCGCTCCCCATGGGCAGCACCGTGCTCGGCGATCCGGCGGCGATCGCCCTGCGCGACGCCGCCGTGGAACCTGGCGTCGTCTTCGATGTACGGAACGGGCCGGTCGTGCTCGAGAGCGGCGCCGAGGTGCGCACCGGTTCTCGGCTCGAGGGGCCCCTGTGGATCGGCGCGAACGCGCACGTGCTGGGCGGCCCCGTGCGCGCCTCGGCCATCGGCCCGCGAACCAACGCGCGCGGTGAGCTGTCGAATTGCGTCTTCCTGGGGTACGCGAACAAGGCGCACGACGGCTTCGTCGGCCATTGCGTGATCGGTCGCTGGGCGAATCTCGGCGCGGGAACGATCACGTCGAACTTGAAGAACACGTACGGTCGCGTGCGCCTCGAGATCGCGGGCGCCCCCCTCGAGACCGGCCTGCAGCTGCTCGGCAGCCTGATCGGGGACCATGCCAAGACGGCGATCGGCACGCTGCTCGGCACGGGGACCGTGATCGGTACCGGCGCGAACGTCTTCGAGGGCGTGCGGCCGCCCAAGTACGTCCCGCCGTTCGCCTGGGGGGGCGCGAGCGGCGGCCGGATGAGCAGGGACGGGTTCGTCAAGATCGCCGGGCGGGTGCTCCCGCGCCGCGACGTCGTCCTGGACGACGCCACGCGGGCCATGCTGGAGCGGATTTATGACTGGGCGACGCACTGAGTTTCGTGCTCGGCCGGTTGCTCCCCGGCAAGGGAATGCGCACATTGTTCAGTTCCAGTGGACACACGCGCTATGCCGCAAACGGATCACTACCGACGGGTTGGTAAGTTCGAGCTGCACGAGCTCATCGGCGAAGGGGCGATGGGCGTCGTGTGGAAGGCGTACGACTCCGTCATCCGCCGCTACGTGGCGCTCAAGCTGCTGTCGCGCGCCGGTCGCTCGACCGACGCGCAAGAACGCTTCATGCGTGAGGCACGGGCTGCCGGTGCGCTGCAACATCCCAACATCGTCACGATCTACGACCTGGGCGATTCGGACGATCAGCTGTTCATCGCGATGGAGCTGGTGGATGGCCGGGACCTGAGCTCCCTGATCGCGTTGAGCGAGCCGCTCGCGCTCGAGCGCAAGCTCGACATCGTGATCGAGGTTCTGCAGGGGCTCTCCTACGCGCACGAGCGCGGCGTCATCCACCGCGACGTCAAGCCCTCCAACGTCCGGATCGCCTCCGACGGGTCGGTGAAGATCATGGACTTCGGCATCGCGCGGCTGCAGTCGGCCGATGTGACGGGCTCGGGCGCGATCGTGGGCACCCCGACCTACATGGCGCCGGAGCAGATCACGAACGGCGCGATCACGCCGGCCACCGACATCTTCGCCGTCGGCTGCGTCTTGTACGAGCTGCTCGCGTACCACAAGCCGTTCGGGGGGGAAACGGTCCACGGCGTGCTGTACCAGGTGTTGACCACCGACCCGAGGCCGCTCCGCACCATGGCGCCGTCGATCCCCGCGTCGCTCGAGCGGGTCGTCGGGAAGGCCCTCAATAAGGTGCCGGAGGAGCGCTACGAGACGGCACGACAGATGCAGTCGGCGCTGTTCGGCATCCGGGCCGCGCTGTCCGGGGCGTCCGACACCACCGAGCGGCTCAGCCTACGGTGGACGCCGATCCCGTCGGCGGTCCTGCGTCTCGTCACGCACGCCCCGATCAAGTGGCGGGCCGCAGCGTTGACGACGTTGATGGTGACGGCGCTGGTGCTGTTGTACGTCTCGCGCTCCCCCTCCCCCGTCGCCGCGCTCCCCGACGCCGAGCTCACGGGCGCCACGCTGGACCAGCTCGTGACGTACCCGATGCCGGCGCATCTCAACGCCGCGCTGGTCGGACAGCGCGACTCGGCGCTCGCAGCCCGCGACCGGGCGCGGCGTGCCGGCGCGATGAAGAACAACGTGCCGTCCCTGATCCTCGCCGAAACCGTCGTCCAGAACGCCGAGCGCGCCCTGCGCAGCGACGACCTCGCGCGGGCCGCGAGCGGCTACTTGAGCGCGATCCCCCAGTACGCCAAGGCTCAGGGCGAAGCCGAGGCGCTCGAGCGGGAAGCCGAGCAAGCCATCGCCCGCGCGACGCCCGTCGTGCACGCCCTGGCGACACGACCCGAAGCAGGGCGCGCGGCCACCTCGCTGGCGCGCGCCGACTCGCTCTACAAGGCGATGGACTACGTGGTGTCCCGGCTGGCGGCGCGCGACGCCGAGCAGGTGGGCGTGGCCGCCGGAGTGGCTCCCCCGTCGCTCCAGCCACCCGAGGTGCGCGCGGCGATCGCCGTCCTGCTGCAGGATCTCGAGCGCGCCGTGTCGAGCGAGCGCGTCGGGAACTTGCAGGTCCTGATGCCCGGCATGGCCGAGAAAGACGTGGCGGCGTGGCAGGGCTTCTTCCAGCGCTACACCCGACTCACCGCCCGATACACCCTCGACCAGCTGAGCACGCGCGGCGACACGGCGCACGCCACCGTACGGACCGTCTACCTGTACGTGCCGGCCGGCGGCGGCGCGCAGCGCGAGACGCGCCTGCGCCAGGCGATCCGCTTCACTCGGACGACCAACGGCTGGCGCGTCGCGAACATCCGCGAGGCGCCCTGAGCGCGCCCGTCAGTCCCAGGCGCGCTCGGAAACCGGCGGCGGCGCAGGGATGGCCACGGAGTCCGCACGCGCGATCGACGGCCCCACGCGCCGCAGCGTCACCGGCTTCTCCAGATCGCCCCCCGACAGGGTGAGTTTGTCGCCGTCGAGCTTCATGCCGTAGACCTGCCACACCCCGTCCCCCAGCGTCAACCACAAGCTGTCGCCCGCAATCCGCCAGCGTGCCACCTGATCGCCGAACTGCGCGGAGCTGTCGCCCCGCACCATGATGTTGCGGATCTCGTCGTCGGTCTTGGCCTGCCATTTCCCTTCGAGCCGAGAGCGGGGACCCGCGCTGGAATGCGCCGTCTGGGCGCAGAGACCTGGAGCGATCCCGAGCAGGAGGACGACCAGACTGGAGAGGCGAACCGTCACGAGTAGCCGTGCCAGAGGAAGCGGTACAAAGATACCTAGGCGGGGGGCGGTGGATCAGGTCCCGGCAGGGCCGGCCCCCCTTCGCCCGGTGCAGGCACGGGGCTGCGTTCGTCGGTCATGATGGCCACCTGCGGCTCCCACTGACGCATCATCCGCACGAAGGCACCCGCCAGCTCGGGATCGAACTCCGTGCCGGCCCGATCCTCGATGTACGACAAGGTCTTCGACTGCGGCCACGCTTCGCGGTAGGGACGGTGGGTGCGGAGGGCGTCGTACACGTCGCACACGTGTACCAGCTTGCTCCCCTCATGGCAGTCACGCCGGTACAGCAACGCGGGATAGCCGTCGCCGTTCAGCATGATGTGGTGCTCGTAGGCGACCACCGCGGCGAGATCCAGGTCTTCCTCCGCGCGCAGGATGATGCGCGCGCCTTCGGCAGGGTGCCGATTCATCAACGCGCGCTCGGTATCCGAGAAGCGTCCAGGCTTGGTGAGGACCTCGATCGGTATTTTCACCTTCCCGATATCGTGCAGCAGTCCCGCTACTCCGAACGCCCGTACGTCCCGGGCCGAGAGGCCGCGGGATTCGGCGAGGGCCATGGCCAGCACCGCGACGTTCATCGAATGGGTCGTCGTGTACTGATCGAACTCCTTGAGCTGCAGCAGCGGGATCACGACCTGCCGCCCGCCGTGCATCGCGATCGAGAGGGAGCGGACGACCGCCTCCGCTTCTGTGAGTGGCAGCATCCCCCGCGCCTGCACCTCCTGCTGGACCCAGCGCACCGCGTCCGCTTCCTCGCTGAGGGAATAGCTGATCGTCGCGGTCGAGATCGCGGCGGCGCCCTGTTCATCCCCGCCGCGCACCCCGACGGCACCGAACCGGATGCCGGAGCGGCGCATCTGGCGCGCCTCCGTGGTGTCGATCGCGGAGAGCGTGAGGCGGGCGAGCACCTCGTCGAGAAACGCCTCGAATTCCTCGCGGCTCACGGCCTCGGAAAACTCCAGGCGCTGGATCCCCGCGAGCGCCAACCGCCGTCCCCAGTCCCAGGCCTTGAGCTCGCGCAGCGGGAGCCGCCCGAACACGACCTCATCTCCCAGGAACGTGAACAGGGGCTGTGTCTCGCTCGCCTGCAGGTCGCTCAGCTCCCGATACGCGTCGTCGATGGCGCGCTCGCGCGCCGGATGCCCCGGCCGATAGAGCGTCATCGCCGCCAGCGCGTGGGCGAACGCGTTGAGGAAACCCGCGGGGCTGCTCACGGCCGGCTCTGCGGGTCCGCGGCGCTGCGGATCTCGCCGTCGGGCGACGCCGCCGCGATGGCGAGGCGGGCGCGCGCCCGCGCATCCTGCCGCCACCCGGTCGCCAGCGCCGCCAGCGCAACGAGGAGATCGGGGGACTTGGCCGGTAGCCGCTCCCGGCCGAACAGCGTGCGACCGCCCGCCGTGATCTGCAGCAGCGTCTCGAGCGCGGCCGGCGCCCGAGTGTACCCCAAGCAACGCACGGCGAGCACGCGCAGGTCGCCGGCCAGCGCGCGTTCCGAGGCACGCTGCACCAGCAGGGGCACGGCGGCGTCCGGACAGGCTTGCAGCGCGACCGCCAGACCCAACGTGAGGCGCAGGGTGCGCGTGTCTTGATCACTCAGGCCGGCGACGAGCGCTTCGTCGCGCCCGTCGGGTCGCTTCAGCTGCAGCTTCACCGCCTGCCAGCGCACCCGCGCGTCGGCATGGCGCATGTAGGGGGCGGCCGAGAACCCCGCCGGCGGGGGCCCCAGCTCTTCGAGCAGCGCCAGCAGGTTGCGAGTCACGTACCAGCGGCTGTCGTCCAGTCGCGCAATTACGAACGGCGCGATCTCGGCGCCCATCTTCGCCAGCTGCGCCAGCAACCCGCGGCGCGCCCCGCGCGACTCCGCCACCGCCAGGGCGTCGAGCAGGGGTGGGGCCGCCGCCGTCCCCACGAGCGGCACGAGGCGCTCGAGCAGCTTGAAGTCCATCGGCTCGCGAGCGACGATCTGCTGCACGGCAGCCGCCGTGGCGATCTGCGCTCGGACCGTCGCCGCGGCGGCGGGATCGGCCGCCCCGCCTTCCAGCGCGTCGAGCAGCTGCGCCAGCCGGCCCTCGGCTACCACGCGAGCGACCGCGGCATGGAGACGCGGTCCCATCGTCCCGATCTCGAGGGCCATCGCCACGAGACGATCGGGCTCGGTCGCATGGTGATCGGATCGCGGCGTCCCGGCCGGCGCGGCCCGCGCCATGCGTTGCAGCGCCTCGCCGTACGCTCCGGGATTCGGATCGGGGAGCGTCCATCCGGCCAACAGCTGCCGGACCTGCTCGCGCAACGCCGCGTCCGCCTGCGGTCGCACCGGGGCGGCGCCCGCCTCCGCGTGCACCGCGAGCTTGGAGAGGAGGCGCACGAGCGAGTGTGAGATGGTCGCGTGCGACGACTCCGCGGCGGCTTTGAGGATGTCCAGTACCGCATCCACCGCCATGCCGTCCGCCGCATCGGAGACGAACTGGCGCCGTTGCGCGAAGTCACCCCCCATCCTCACCAGCCGCTGCAGCGTGTCGGGCTCGAGCGTTCGAATGAGGCGCGACGTCCGGCGCCGCAGCGCCGCGGCTTCCGTACTGCCCGCGGTCTTGAGCTCGGCGGCAATCTGCAGCAGGTAGCCCACGATCACCTGATCGTACGCGGTGGCCCCGGCCTTCGAGTGCTCGTCGATGGCCTTCGCAATGACCGCCGGCTCCGTGGGAGTCGGCCGGGTGTCTTCCGGCGCCGTCGCCAGGGCCGCCCGAGCCAAGCCCACCCACAGCTGGGCGGCCCGCGCATCCCCTTCCCCTGGGGCGGGGCCGCCTTGATCCGTGAGCTCCAGGCGCTCGTACGTGAGCGCATGCAGCTGCACGTGCGGCCACGCCGCCAGGCGGTCCCGGTCGCCAAGACCCAAGGGCTGGCCGGTCCGCTCCGCTTCCATCGCGAGCGTGCGGAGCGCGTCGGTCACTTCGCCCTGCTCCACGCCGCGTCGGAACGTGATGGCACCCAGGTGGTGACGATGCAGCCGGCCGGCGAGCTCTCGCAGCACAGGATGCTTGGGGTCGGTGGCCACACCCTCGATCACGAGCTGATTGCGCGCCACGCCAAGGGAGACAGTCGCGCGATCCTCGAGCAGTAAAGCGGCCCGTCGCGTCACGCCCGCCGCCGCCGGCGCGAGAGAGGGGTGTCCTTCCGGATACATGGCGTGCTTGTGCAGCGCGATCGAGAGCTCGATCAGGAAATCGGCGAGGTCGCGGGACAGCGTTGCGCGGTCACCGCCGGGTGCGGGCATGGGGCCAAAGATAGTAGGACCCGCACGGCTAGACGCACAG
>WNGR01001786.1_pt1 | contig 23818 bp, 25 predicted proteins | sample 5407581 | NCBI WGS metagenome assembly WNGR01 (sample SAMN13153383, study PRJNA577476) | soil metagenome | isolation source: 80 cm soil or saprolite under Garry oak tree replicate 2 | place: USA:California | collected 2016-06-15
TCGTCGACGCGTCCGCGAGCATCGATTCCGAAGGAAAGATAACTCATCCCGGAATGGGAAACCCGATCCTCGATATCGTGGACGTAGAGGAGGAGATGATACTCTGGTTCAAAGTAGCGGTCGACAGAGCACTCCAGCGGGTCAAGAAGCGAACATTCAAGTCAGGATCGTTCGACAAGGGTATGTCGAAAGAACTGGCAGGCATTGGAGTAAGAGCCGAGCATGTCACCAGGGCTCTTGAGGAGACTGGCCTGGCAGAAAAACCTCCCAAAGAATGGACGGATGAAGACTCAAGACGTTTCTCGGAGACACTACGAACAGTCGCAAAGCCGACTCTGATCGTTGCCAACAAGATGGATCTAGCCTATTCCGAGCGGAACTTCGAAAAATCCGAGAAGAATTCAAGTCGCAACTAGTCATTCCAGTTTGCAGCGAAGCCGAAGTCGCGCTAAACAGGGCCAAGCAGAAAGGCTTTGTCGAATACGTTCCCGGTGAGGAAACGTTCAGAGTCATTGATGAGTCGCACCTTTCCAAGGATCAGTCCTGGGCCTTGGCCTACGTCCAGCAGAAAGTCATGACGAAATGGATGCGAACGGGGGTCCAGTTTGCGCTCAACTCAGCCGTCTTCAAGCTTCTAGGAATGAACGCAGTATATCCAGTCGAGGACCCCAAGACGCTCTCTGACAAGAAAGGCAATGTTCTCCCCGACGTATATCTCGCTCCAAAAGGATACGTCGCGAAGGATCTAGCCAAAGAGATCCACTCCGACCTCGCAAAACGAATGATACACGCCATTGACGCGAGAAATGGACTGCGGCTACCTCAGGATTATCAGCTAAGAGATCGTGACATAATCTCAATTGTGACCACTGCGCGAAAGAAGTAGACCGTCTCTAACTATTCCCATTGGAATAGTCTGACGAAACGTTAATAATAGAAATTCCGCAAGCCCAACACAGAATTCTCAGAATGCGAGAGACATGGGCGTAAGAGTTAGCGAGCTACACCAGGTCCCAATAGAGGAACAGGACCTCGAAATCGTCGAACGAAAAGGCGTCGGACACCCTGATCACATCTGCGACGCAATCATGAACGAGGTGTCAATAACCCTCTCAAAGGAATACTTGAGACGCTACGGACACGTACAGCATCACAACATCGACAAAGCTCTCCTAGCAGCAGGTGAGGTCAAGAGACGATACGGTGGCGGCGAAGTGAAAAGGCCTATGCTGATGGTATTCGGAGACAGGGCAACCTATGATGTTGATGGGGATCCCATCCCAGTTGACGAACTAGCGGTTGATACTGCGAAAAAGTGGCTGAGAAAGAATCTGCGTTTCGTTGACCCCGATAGACACGTAAGATACCAGGTTGAGCTGAAGAAGGGATCCGCCGCCCTTACTGACATACTCAAGCGGAAAGGCAAATACTATGGAGCCAATGACACATCGGCTGCTGTAGGATATGCACCCCTGAGCAACACCGAGAAGATTGTGTTGCAGACAGAACGATACATCAACTCTCCGAAGTTCAAGAAAGAGTTCCCCGAGACTGGAGAGGACGTCAAGATCATGGCCGCCCGCGAGGGAAAGGAACTCACCCTGACAGTAGCGCTGGCCTTTGTTGACAAGTTCATCGAGAACGAGAACCAGTACTTCAAACGCAAGGCAGAGGTAGAGGAGGACGTCAACCGGTTCGTCCGAAACCGCGTCAAGTTTAACCCAGCGAACGTCAACATCAACACGCTTGACAAACGCGGCAGGGGAATGGATGGGATCTATCTCACAGTTCTCGGAACTTCTGCTGACGATGGCGATGGTGGACAAGTGGGACGCGGAAACCGGCCAACGGGCATAATTCCGCTGAACAGACCGACATGCTCCGAAGCCGCTGCCGGTAAGAATCCGGTCAGCCACGTAGGTAAGATCTACAATCTGTTAACCTATCAGATTGCCAACCGAGTCTACGAAAAAGTCCCCGGCATCAAGGAAGTTTATGTCTGGCTTCTCAGCCAGATCGGCAGACCCATAAACGAGCCCAAAGTCGCGGGCGTTGAACTGATCCTTGACAAGGGAGTCGACTTTGGACCCACATCAAAACTAGCGACTGAGATCGTCAGATCCGAGTTGAATAGTATCAACGATTTCACTGACCGGTTAACACAAGGAAAAATACCAGTCTGCTAGCCAAGCGCTAGCATGAGCTATGATCTAAAGGCAGCAGTCGGCTGGATAACAGCAATAGCTGTCATAATCAGCCTGTTCTCTTACGCCGTGTCTCTTTTTGTGAGCGTTGCCGTGGTAACGACTACTCAGCTCGGCACCCAGTTATTGACCATGAGGGGACAGTTGTACATCGAAGCATTTCTATTGATCTTCCTTGCACCCGTAAAGGCAAACGTCCTCATCCTAGTTGTTATCTCACTAATCGTATTTCTTATCAGCTTTATCAAAGCAGCGACAGCGAATGGGGGGCTTCGATCCGGTCTTCGCATTCTAACATCGGGGAGGACACCTCAAACCCTACCTAACTGGCTAGCGATAATGCCTCTGGTGGCCTCGTCCCTTCTCATCATTGTTCTGTTGCTTAGCCTACTGCAAGACCTCTTCAGTGTCTCAACCGGTTCGCTCGGCACCACCGACCCTGCCGTTTTGTTTCCTAGCCTGGCCTTGGCGCCCATCGCGGAAGAGATCGGGTTCAGAATCAGCGTGTTGGGGCTGGTAACTGGAGTCTTAGTCGCTGTCAAATTCGGCCACAGTATTGACCGTGGGGCGAAGGTCACGAACTTAAGCGAACTTGGAATCTTCTTTTCTGCTTTCATCTCCCCCGGCTATGCCAAGGAGAGAGCTGGGCTTCCCAGCATACGAACTAGTGGCTTGAAGGGCATCTCGATATCGGAATGGATTTTCCTCTTTCTCACAGCAGTCGTGTTCGGAGCCTACCACGTTTTCGGAGGGGCAGGATGGGGACCAGGAAAATTTCTGACTGCAGCTCTCACGGGATTTGCTTTGGGACTCGTCTACTTAGCATACGGCGCCTATGCTGATATTCTTCTGCATTGGTTCTTTGACCTGAACTTCTACGCCTTCACCGTCTACCCCGCGTTCAACGGAGTATTCGCCATTTTCGGGGATCTCGCCACCTTGGGGGCCGTGGCCCTCGGAGTCTGGGGAATCATCCTGGGAATCTACTGGTATGCAAACAGGAAGCCTTCGCCCATAATTTACACCTCCATCTGACCCGCGATGGACTCCTGATAGAATTCGGCACTTTCCCTGTACTGCAAATATAGCACCAATCTCCAAATTAAGTCTGGTCCATCGAGGACCAGTCATCTGGCAGTGACCTTTGCCATCGTCTCCTCAGGGGCAGTCTATGCCTTATAAACCGCCTACCAGACCGAATATTCCGGTAAGGAAAAGGAGCTTGTATCACCGCCAAGTCGAATAGAAACCAACTTGAGCCAACCACTAACTCCCGACTCCAGATCGAGTTCTCGGAATCAAGCTGATTCTAATCAGACCTTCTCCCTCTCCAAGACATACGACCCGTCTGTTGATGAGCCTAGATGGCAGGAATACTGGCGCAAGCACAACTTGTACCAGTTCGACACTACAGACCAGAGCAGACCCACATACAGCATCGACACTCCACCGCCATATCCTAGCGGAGATTTCCATGTTGGAAATGCCCTCAACTGGAGCTACATCGACTTCGTGGCTCGTTACCAACGGATGAAGGGCTACAATGTACATTTCCCACAGGGATGGGACTGCCACGGATTACCAACAGAGGTAAGGGCCGAGCAGACCTTCAAGATAAAGAAGAACGATCTCCCCCCTTCCCAGTTTATCGAGATTTGTCGAAAGCTCTCTGAGGAATACATCCAACGAATGAAGGAGGCAATAATGAGACTGGGAACATCCTGCGACTGGACCTTGGAATACAGAACCATGGACCCTGAATACTACAGGCTAACCCAACTCTCCTTCGTAATGCTCTACAAGTCTGGTTACATGTACAGGGGGGAGCACCCTGTAAACTGGTGTCCCAGGGACGAGACTGCGATAGCCGAAGCCGAGGTAGTGTACGTCGAACGACAGGGATTGCTGCACTATATGAAATTCGGTAATGACGACAATTCACTCGAAATAGCCTCTACGCGACCTGAGCTTCTAGGAGCATGTGTGGCAATTGCCGTGCATCCAGAAGACCCCCGCTACTCATCGCGAGCGAAAACATCGACCACGGTCCCGGTCTTTGGCCAGAAGGTTCCAGTGATTGTAGACGAAGAAGTCGATCCCACGTTCGGAACCGGAGCCGTGATGGTGTGCACATTCGGAGACAAAATGGATGTCAAATGGCAGAAGAAACACAACCTGCCTGTAATCAAGGAAATCACCGAGAACGGCCGAATCGATACCTCGGACCCACGCTTCAAGGGACTCAAGATCGAAGAGGCCAGAAGGAAAGTTGTCGAAGAACTGAAAAAAGAGGGAAGAATGCTTCGCGAAGAGCCCGTAAAACAGAACATTGGAACCTGCTGGCGCTGCAATACACCTGTAGAGATCATTTCACGGCCCCAGTGGTTCATGAAGACCAAGCAAATGACGGACGAAGTAACTGCTTCTGCTGACCAGCTCCGATGGGTCCCTCCATTCTCCAAGAAGCGTCTGATCGACTGGACCCAGTCCTTGGATTGGGATTGGGTCGTATCCAGACAGCGAATCTTTGGCACACCGATACCCATATGGTACTGCAAAAAGTGTGGCGATACACTAGTCGCGGATGAAAACCATCTCCCATCCGACCCAAGAAGAGACCCTCCTCCTCAAGAAAAGTGCCCTAAGTGCGGGTCTAGCGATTTGAAGGGAGACACAGATGTGTTTGACACTTGGATGGATTCATCAATAAGTGCAGCCGTCCACGCGGGATGGCCCTCCGACAAGGCTCTATTTGTGAAACTATTCCCCGCGGATCTCCAGCCTAACGGGCTCGACATCGTACGAACCTGGGACTACTATCTGCTAGTTCGAAGCCTCGCAATCTTCCACAAAGCACCGTACAAGACGCTTCTGATCAATGGGATGGTCAGAGGAACTGACGGGAGAATGATGCACAAGTCATACGGAAACTTCGTCGAGACAGGAGAAGTCATCAAGAAATTAGGAGCAGACGCGTTTAGACAATGGGCTGCGTCGGGAGGCGCTACAGGATATGACATACCGTTTAGGTGGAATGAGGCTGAACATGGGAAGAAATTTCTAACCAAGCTGTGGAATGTAGCCAGGTTCATAACTCAAGATTCTACAACGGGGGCAAGCACGCCTCAGCTTACCAAACCGTCGACTATAGACCGCTGGCTACTGGGATCCCTCCAAGAACTAATCACAACCGTAACCAATGCCTTCGACAACTTTCAGTTCAACACGGCTATCGAAGCTGTCAGAGATTTCACCTGGCACTCCCTCGCGGACGACTATTTGGAAGCGGTGAAGTACAGACTCCAACCAGACAGCAACCCTGCTGATTCAAGAAATGCCCGATTCTGCCTCACACAATCCTTGCTCGTCATATGCAAACTCTTAGCACCCATCTGTCCCCACATCACAGAAGCCATCTACCAAGAAATGCAAGGAGTGCAAGAAGGCAGAAGCATACACTCTGATGGATGGCCAAAACCAGACAAGAGTTTCCAAGACAACGTGCAAATGCAGGAAGGAAAACTGCTCGTTGAAGCGATTGCCACGGCTCGTCGAAAGAAGTCAGAGAAGGGATTAAGCCTCAAGTCTCCTATCAGAAAGGTAATCATAAAGACACAACCATCTCACCTAGGTATGTTCGAAGCCAATCAGGAACCGATCCTGAGGACGATCAAGGCGGAATCTCTCGCCGTCGAAGAGACTCCCTCGAGCGAAGAAGGAACTACGGGTCTCACCGTCGAAATTGTGCCATAGGTCAAATCTTTAATATGGAACGACAAAACGGCAGGCACGGGACGGGTCTGAACAAAGTCAGGTCGATATGGGAGTAATTCTGCTTGCAAACCATGTTTGTAGCGTTGCTTCATCGTACTGATGGACCAATCGTTCAGCTCGGCTCAATCAAGCAATCGGACAAATAGAAACATGTCAAACGAGGGAAGAGAAGATCGACCCCGCCGGAGCTACGGGAGGAGAGGAGGAAGCTATGGCCGGAGCGGGGGAGGAGGATACGGTAGAGGCAGAGGGGGTGGAGGAGGCTATGGCCGCGGCGGAGGAGGATATGGGGGCGGAGGTGGTGGAGAAAGAAGCTCTGAACGCGATCGGGGTCCCGTACCGGTCGAAGAGGGTCAAGAGGTGGACGTTACAGTTGATTCTGTTGGGCGACGAGGAGATGGAATCGCCCGCTTCAACAATTTCGTAATATTCGTCCCCGGGACCAATGCAGGGGACAAGGTCAAGGTTCGAATCACCAGCGTGAGGAACAATTTCGCGACCGGCGAGGTAGTGAAAGGAGAATAGTGGAATGAAGATTGCGGAACTGAAACCGGGAATGAGAAGGGTCGACGTGAAGGGAAAGATCGTCGATATGGAAACACCCAGGGAAGTGCAGACAAAGTTCGGCCCTGGGCAGGTCGCGTCTGCAACTCTTCAAGACGAATCAGGCACAGTCAAGGTCACGCTCTGGAACGAGAACATTTCCAAGGTCGCAGTGAACGATACCGTTGAGATTCAGAATGGCTACGTTGACTCTTTCAGAGGAGAACTCCAGCTCAACGTAGGCCGTTACGGAAAACTAGCCAAAGTGGAGTAGCTGCAAGACCGTTCAGCCCCTGCAATTTCGGGCTAATCCTTCCTCTGTATTACTTCTGAACAATAACCTCAGCGGTGGGCGTTTCAGGTACAGTACCCAATGTGTACCTTGAAAGCACCGTCTTGCGCTGCTGGTTTTCAACCTGTGCGACAACTTCGATAAATCCCTCCAGCTTCGTCCCGGCTATCTTCTTCCTTAGCAACTGGTCGACCTGGAAGATCCCGGACTCGTTGTACATACTTATCTCGACCACGACCGGTTTCTGTTTGCTCTTCCGTATCTTCACGTCTCGGATCGACATTGCTGAGAGTGCATGAATATCCTTCTTTCCCGCGATGAACGGTATCCTGGCGCGTCCTTCTTTCATGTCCAGGGCGTCAGCGACCCTGACTACTCCGGCCTCAAGAGTCAGCTGAGGAATCTCGGACTCATGAGCATAGATAGTATGGAGAGTCTCCGCAGTGACTATCGCCCGTTCTCTTTCGTCGTAGACCCCTTTCAGCAAGCCTGGCAGGAGCTGGAACGCTAAGGGAACACTGAACATGTGATGGTTCTCCCTGTGCGCAACCATTCCTAGGTCGTGTAAGACCGCGCCGAGGAACACGACGACCTCTGCATCATCGTCTGTCATCCTATGGTCAGTAACAATATTCGGCTTCACTCCCGCCTCGAGCAGGTTTCGGAGTATCTTGAGGGCAATGTTCGAGACTATTGCGAAATGAACGGGCCCGTGATCCGACAGACCTAGTCTCCGCACTGCGTTGACGTTGATGCATTCCCATAGGCTCTGGAGGTACTCGTCGCCGTTCACGCGATCCAGAATCGATTTCAGCTTGAGATTCGAATTGTACGGTAGATTGATCAGAAAATTCGCACCGTTACGCCATATGCTCTTCGAAGCCGGTTCAAAAATGTTCTCGAACTGAAGAAAACAATCGAAAAATACAGCCAGAAGTAGCCAGGGTCCACGGAATCGTGAAAATACAATGGCGACCACTCAAGACGTCGATTACAGTGTTCGAGACCACACCGCATGGCTTACGATGAAAAGGCCCGGCGTACTCAACGCTCTCTCCAAGGGAATGTTCAGGGGCCTCGAAGAAGCTCTCCATGACGCGTCTAGGGACAGTGCCGTTCATAGTATCGTCATCAGGGGTGGAGGGCAAGCATTCTCAGCTGGGCTCGATGTTAGGGAAGTGAGCGGATTTGCTACGCGTAAGGAGGCTAGAGAGTTCGTATACCGGTTAGTGAAGCCTTTCTGGGAGCGTTTCTTCGAGTGCGAGAAGCCCATCCTCTCACTAGTGGACGGACCCGCCTATGGTGCGGGGGCGGAGATAGCTCTCGCCTCCGATATCGTGATAGCGTCGACCCGATCGACGTTTGCATTCTCCGGGGGGAGAGTGGGAGCTCTCTGCTGTATCTCTGCGGGATTCGGCCAGTTCTCGATGATCGGCAGAAAGGTCGTCGAAATGAATCTGACAGGAGCGGCCATAAGCGCGGAGGAGGCTCGATCGTTCGGCCTCGTAAACTATGTTGAGGAGCCTGGAGGGATAGAGAATCGGGTTGCAAAGATCCTGGACGAAATGCGCCACGTTTCACCGACATCCAACGCGAGCTTCAAACGAATACGTGGGAGCCTGATCACCGCCCGCATCCTGAATGTAGCCTACAAGGAACTGCTTCGTACGATTACAAGCCCTGACTTCAGAACGGGCGCTACAGCATTCACACGAAAGGAACCTCCCGAATACTACAAGTAGGATTGCGCACTAGATCCTGTTCACGCCCGAGCGAACTGTCAGTGAAAGAGTCCTTATATCGTGTTGTCAGCAGTAAGACTGAAGTGGGCTGCAGAAATCTCACGCTGAAAACGAATCATTTCTGCATCCCGCAGTTGAACAATCAGAGGTGTTGAGAAACTGAGAGGTAGAAATTGGAAAGGAAGAAACGTCCGATCGGAGATGAAAGTACTGCAGTGCCCCAGATGTCATGAGAACATTCGTTTGGACAAATATTCGGCACACATCGCGACGTGCCCGCAACCCGCCGTAGCCACGAGCACGCCTGCGTAAGTTGTCAATCCGCTAGGTGAAACATACTTCGATCCCGCCCACTCATCGTAGCGGGGAGTCGAACCACTCAATCTAGGATTAGTTTTGATAATCTCGCCAGGGCAGACTGGACCTTTCCTTAGAGATCGAATCATCTGTCTAAGAACCGGCCCCGTTACAGCCCCCGTCTGCGTCTTCAAGGTCGAAAATCAACCCAGATCGCGATTCTAAGCATTCGATTTGACCTCGCAACATTTTCGCGTTGACCTCTACGCTTAAATCACGACCCGCAAAACGTCTGACTGGCCGATTCTGCGCGACAAATGGGAATCTAAGCCCAGACTGGGTTCATCTGCGGGAGACCCTCTCCAGAAAATGTCGAAAGTAGTTGCTCGTCACGACACAGATCCCGCGAGTACAAGGGGAGCCAAGAAATCCGTCTACGATATCCTTTTTTCTAATAACTATTCCTCTTTTCTTATCTATTTCTCAAACCCCCGGGGGGGGCTAGTCGTTTCTCCAGAAATCCTTCACACTTTCTGTCCAGTATGTTGATGGCGCCGGGAGTGGGATTCGAACCCACGCGGCCCGTAAGGGCCACAGGCTCTCAAGGCCTGCGCCTCTAGACCCACACTCTGCGGCTAATCCACTCGGCCCACGGGACGCAACTATCGATTGCGTGATCCCGGCAAGGAAGACCGCATTCAGGTCAAAGAAAATTCTCCCTCAGAACTCACCTAATAAACGGTTCCCGTAGACCGGGCCACACTCGGCTGAAACATGTCTGGCAGAACGGCGGAGGGGTACAGGTTTCTCGAACACACGAGCGATGCACAAATCGAGGCTTGGGGACGAACTCTCGAAGCAGCGTTCGCCCAGGCCGGAGAAGGCTTCTACGAAACCATGCTGAATCTACGATCCGTCGAACCGAAGACCGCACAACTCATTCGTGTGGAAGGACACGACGAGAAGGAACTACTCTACGACTGGCTGGAAGCCTTATTGCTCAAGTTTGACATCGAACAGATGGTCTACACAGTGTTCGATATTAGTCCGATCTCGAAGGAGTCGACACCGATGATGCTTCAAGCTCGGGTTCGTGGCGAGAAATATGACCGTCAGAAGCATGGGGCCAAATTGGAGATAAAGGGAGTAACATACCATCAGATGCAGATCGAGAGAGAGCGCGATAGAGTGACGGTCCGATTCATCCTAGACCTATAGAAAAGAACCAGCTTCAGAGTTGTAAGTTGCTCAAGGCGCCGCGAGCCAGCCCGACCAACGATACTTATAGCTGAGTCGACGCTGCTCCACTTGACCCTTGGATGATGGCACAAGAAATGAGTTCCCCGAACAGATCCAGCGCAAACATACCTCTCAAACGGATAGCGGAGAACATCTGGGAAGTAGCCTCAGACTTTCAGCCAGGGATGAAAGTCCCCGCGAGAATCTACGCCGACGAAGACCTCCTTGCCAAGATGCGCACAGACAGAACCATCCAGCAATGCGTCAACGTAACCCACCTGGACGGAATCTACAACTATGCAATCACAATGCCGGATGGCCACGAGGGATACGGCTTCCCCATTGGAGGGGTCGCTGCCACCGACTATGATGAGGGACTGATCAGCCCCGGCGGGGTCGGCTATGACATTAACTGCGGAGTTCGACTGATCCGGACCAATCTCACAGAGGAGGATGTCCGGCCCTCGCTGGTGAAACTTGTCGACACGATATTCAACTTCATCCCCTCAGGCCTAGGTAGCAAAGGCCAGATCAGACTCACACCTATGGAGCTTGACAAGGCTGTCACAGATGGTCTCGACTGGGCCATTGACAAGGGATACGCCTGGCCCGAGGATCCGAGGACCATCGAGGAAGAGGGCTGCATGGAGGCCGCGGACCCGTCGAAAGTATCCAACAACGCAAGGTCGCGAGGAGCACCACAACTGGGAAGCCTCGGGAGCGGAAACCACTTCATCGAGATCGAACGCGCCAACAAGATATTCGACAAGCACACGGCCGAACGCCTAGGCATTCACAAAGAAGGCCAGATCCTCGTCTTGATCCATACAGGAAGCAGAGGCTACGGACACCAGACCTGCAGCGACTATCTGAAAGTAATGGAACGTGCCATAGGAAAATACAACGTCCGCCTCCCGGATAGAGAGTTGGCAGCATGCCCCAGCAAGAGTCCCGAAGCAGAAGACTACGTCGCCGCCATGTCAGCAGCCTGCAACTTCGCATGGGTCAATAGACAGATGATCACGCACTGGGCACGTCAGGCATTCGAGAAAGTATTCCAACGAACAGCAGACTCGATGGATATGCGGATAGTCTATGATGTCTGCCACAACGTCGCAAAGGTGGAATCACACAAGATTGACGGCAAGCCAACAAAGGTCATAGTTCACCGGAAAGGCGCAACTCGAGCCTTCCCGCCCGGACACCCCGATGTCCCGTCCGAATATAGAGACGTCGGCCAGCCCGTACTCATCCCGGGAAGCATGGGGACAAGCAGCTGGGTGCTGGTCGGCACGCCCAAGGCTATGGAGCTAAGCTTTGGAACAACCGCTCACGGTGCAGGCAGATTCATGAGTCGATCAGCTGCAAAACGCAAGTGGCGTGGGGCGGAGCTGAAGAGATCGCTTGAAAGCCGTGGGATCGTGATCAGGGCCGCGAGTATGGAGGTGCTCGCGGAGGAAGCGCCCGAGGCTTACAAGGACGTAGACAGAGTCGCCGAGGTTAGCCACCAGTTGGGCATAGGAAGGAAAGTTGTCCGGATGACTCCAATCGGAGTCGCAAAAGGATAATCACTATCTCCCCCTTCGACTTGCCAACCTACTCTTGTACTCTTCAATGAGTTCCGTCGGCGTAGGATCAATCCTCTTCAGGATGGCAAGATAGACTGAGGCATAATCGAGGAAGAAAATGGGGAAGAGCAGTCTGGCAAGCCGTCCCCGACCTGGCAATCGCACCTCCATAGGGTGAGCCTTCGCGACGGAAGATATGGTTGACTTGAAGGCTTCCACTATCGAACGCTCGAAGGCCGACTCGTCGCCGTCACGGATAATGACTGGAAGCATACTACGAGTTGAACCGCGCCAAGCTTCGATCCCGTTGTGACACGCCTCTGGCAAAATATCGTACTTTGCCAACTCCTTGCTGTTCTCCGCCAGCTGATTCTTGAATCGACGAGCGACCGACGACATTCTCTGCAACGAGTATAGCACGATAAAGTGATCCAGAAGGTTGATCGCTAATCGCTTCGCAGGGTTCTTTTCCAATGGCGTCTGACCCCTAAACTGTCCCCTGAGGCCAGTTAGTTCTGCACCTACCTCGGACATTTCGAGGACGACTGATCGGACTAGGCCTAGATTTTCAAGAACGGAAGCGGCCGCAACAATCAGTTGACCTAGCGCCGCCCTCGGAGCAAGGGCTGGTTCCACCTCTAGGAAGGGCGCACCGAGCTGGGAACACAGGTCCGAGAGCTTCCCGCCCGTTCCGACTCCAATCACATGGGCTCGCCGACTCTTCGCGGCTCGAAACGCCTTCAACGTCTCCGAGGTATTACCAGAGTAGCTGATTCCAACAAACAACGTTCCATGATTCACAAAGCCAGGCAGACCCGGCTCCCGATGAACAAGAGCGGGAATCTTGAGCTCGTCGCGGAGCCAGTCCAGAACCACATCTCCTGCACTTGCGGATCCGCCCATTCCCATCAAGACCAGACTACGAATTCCGGATCGACCGCCCCTCAACTCTCCAACCATTACGTCTGTTCGACGTTTGAAAGCATCTGGAAAATGATTAACGGCGCCAATCATGTCAGACCGATCGATTTTGGCGACAAGGTCCAAGTTGTCGAGGTCAATCTTCATCTTGAAAGAGCCCGGTGCTGTCAAGGACGATGCTTAATTTGCCGCTAAGTATCTTATGCCGCAGGCCACTCCAGACATCCCATGCTGGAGCCTCCAAGAAGACCGCAACGGCTCTCCGTAGCACTCCCCGCCTCCTTTACAAGAGATATCCCACACCTGCGGGAAAAAACCGGCCGAGTGGGTATTATTGCCAGGGCATTGGCGATCTTCCGGGTCGACGAAGTAGTCGTCTACAATGACGGCAAGGACAGAATCTCGAAACAGGAGGGTCGACTCTTCGAGAAACTACTCGTCTACCAAGAGACTCCCCAATACATGCGAAGAGAACTGTTCGCCCGAGATCCAGACCTCCAGTTTGCAGGCACCCTTCCACCTCTACGGCTGCCCAGCCACCCGCGAATCGAAACACCTCGAATAGGCCTCGTCCGAGAAGCCTCAGTGATCGAAACTGGAGCATCATCCGTAGTCAACGCAGGTTTCAAATCGCCGATGAGAGTGGCTTCGAGGTTGAAACTCCATGAAAGAGTCACCATCCGGCTCACCCGCACCGAGCCTCATCTCCAAGGAGAACTCGTCGATGCGAGCCGGTTACCTATATATTGGAGTTTCAGAGTCACAAACACAGATTCCACACTAGGCGGGCTCATAAGAAAGGAACGACGCGACTTGACAATCTCCACATCTCGTAGCGGGAGGACCATACGCGAAGCTATGCAAGACGTGAGCCTCCGCTGGAGATCTGCACAGCGACCAATGGTCCTGTTCGGATCCCCCGATCAGGGGGTGCCTCAGATTCTCAGGAGTGGTGGCTTCGATGTTGGGGAGGAGTGCGACTTCAACCTCAACACGATTCCCGACCAAGGAGTAGAAACCGTCCGGACAGAAGAGGCGCTAATAGCGACACTGTCGGTGCTGAATCTCTTGGGGGAGAGCTAGATGGGACACAGGAAATATAGCGCTCCCAGAAGAGGATCGCTCGCATACCTTCCACGCGGACGCGCCAGCCACTGGGCCCCTAGGATCCGCTATTGGCCAGAATATGAAGGTCCGACTCGTCTCCTGGGCTTCGCCGGCTTCAAGGCAGGAACGACTCACGCTACGATCGTAGATAACCGTCAAGGATCCCTCAACTACGGCAAAGAAGTGACGTTCCCAGTTACCGTCATTGAGACGCCCCCACTCAAAGTTGCGGCACTACGATTCTACGCGGCCTCGAACGCTGGGCTCCGCACGCTTGGAGAAGTCTGGTCGAACGACCAAGACAAGGATCTCCATCGGATAATCAAGACGCCCGAAAAGTTTGACGATTCTAAAGGTTGGGAGAAACTGGAGGCTTCTAAAGATAAACTCGCAGAAGTCCGAGCCGTAGTCGCCAGCAGACCCCGAACCACGACGATCGGCAGGAAGACTCCGGATCTCTTTGAAGTCAAGATCGATGGAGGAACGGTACAGGATCAACTGGAGTTTGGCAAAAAGATTCTGGGAAAGGACCTGAAGATCTCCGAGGTCTTCAAGGAGGGAGGCGACGTAGACGTCATCTCGATCACAAAAGGCAAAGGAATCCAGGGGCCGGTCAAGAGATGGGGAATAAAGAAGCTCAAACACAAGTCGAGAAAAACGGTTAGGGGAGTCGGATCGATTGGCCCGTGGCATCCTCATTACGTAATGTACTCTGTTCCAAGAGCCGGCCAGATGGGCTTCGCCCAGAGAACCGAGTACAACAAGGAGATTCTGAAGATGGGCGACAATGGGGCTGAAGTGACGCCGAAGGGAGGATTTCTCCGGTATGGACCCGTCAAAACGGAGTACACGGTGCTGCGAGGAACGATCCCGGGACCCGCCAGGCGACTCGTAGCGCTACGATATCCCGCACGAGGAACTCCGGTCAGAGACCCACCCAAGATCGAACAGCTGAACCTCTCGTCGAAACAGGGAGTCTAATCGAGATTGTCAGACCATCAGGCTCGAGCGGCGCAAGTGTTGGACATTGAGGGCAAGCCGACAGGCGAAATCTCACTCCCGACTGTCTTCGAAACACGTCTTCGCCTCGACATTATACAGAAAGCCTCCGTCGCCCAACAGTCCCACCGCTTTCAGCCTCAAGGCCGGAATCTCATGGCCGGCAAACGCACGACGGCGGAGGGGTTCGGAGTCGGCCGCGGAATCTCGAGGGTTCCTCGAATAGGAGGGCATGGACCCCTATCTGGCACTGCCGCGTTTGCCCCAGGTACGGTAGGGGGCAGAATGGCTTTTCCGCCAGTGACAGCAAAGAAGATTGCTAAACAGATTAACAGGAAAGAGAGGAGATTGGCTCTGAGATCAGCGATTGCGGCGACCGCATCTGACGAGATTGTGCGACAACGGGGACACAAGTTCGACCAAGAACGACGGCTGCCCCTAGTCGTGAGTAACGAAGTCGAAAGCCTCTCGAAATCATCCCAGGCCAAACACTTCCTATCAGCCGTTGGGGTGTGGGATGATGTTCTCAGAGTGAGGAGAAGCAAGAGGATAAAGTCGGGCCGCCGAGTCCACGCCGTCGGACCCTTGATAGTCGTAGGAGACGATAAGACCGCCCGGAAGGCTCTCAGAAACTTCGAGGGCGTAAACGTCATCAGAGCAGACGAGCTTAGCGTAGAGATGCTGGCTCCCGGTACACATCCAGGCAGACTGACAATATGGAGCGAATCCGCGGTCAAGAAGATTGCGGAGAAAGGGTGAGTAAGATGGCGAGGCTCGAGCCCGAACTGGTCGTCATCTATCCGATGATGTCAGAGGATACGGTCAAGCTAATTGAGACGGAGAACAAGGTCACTTTCATCGTCAACAACAAAGCAACCAAGCACGACGTAAAGCGGGCTGTAGAGAAATTGTACGAAGTCAAAGTATCTCGAGTGTTCACCCTGACGACACCGGAGGGAAGAAAGAAGGCCTACGTCAAGCTCAGCCCAGAATCGAAAGCCTCAGATCTGGCAGTGAAACTGGGCCTTCTCTAGGAGAGATCGTATAGTATGGGCAAGAATATTCTTGTGCAGAGACGGGGAAGGGGCTACTTCCCCTTCAGGGCCCCCACTCATCGCAGGCTCCATCCCGTCGGCTACAACTCTGTAAACGGGCACTCCACCGGCTGGGTCAGAGATCTAGTTCACGAAGTCGCACGCGGAGCACCTCTAGCACGGCTCGCGGTAGGCGGCAGCGAGGACGTCTATCTTCCAGCGCCCGAGGGTTTGTTTGTCGGGCAGAAGATCGAGATTGGGAGCGAAGTACCCGCCGAGACCGGAAATATCAAGTCACTGGGAAAGATTCCGGAGGGGACGATGATCTGCAACATTGAGCTGCGGCCAGGCGATGGGGGTACGCTGGCTCGATCCTCTGGCACTTTCGCCATGGTTGTCTCCCACACGGCGGCCGGAACAGAGCTTCGCATGCCTTCCGGTCGGACATTGCACCTCAACGACAAGTGCCGTGCGGTAATCGGAGTAGTTGCGGGAGCGGGACGAACTGAGAAGCCTTTCCTCAAGGCAGGTCCCAAATGGTACTTGCAAAAGTCTCGCGGTCGCAAATGGCCTGTTGTTAAGGGTCAGGCAATGATATCAGCCTCCCATCCCCACGGAGGCGGGAGACACAAACACGCAGGCAAGCCAACTACAGTTGGCCGCTGGACTTCACCAGGGAGGAAGGTGGGGAACATTGCCGCCCGCCAGACGGGCCGCGCGAAGCGTCGATCCGCACGATAGGCTCGGGAACAGTCTTATTACGTGGAACTCGAGGAAAGAACTAGGAAGCCTGGGAGAGGGTTATGCCTAGACAGTTCACATATCGCGGCCACTCGGTGGATGAGCTGCGCTCCATGTCGATGGACGAGTTCATCAAGCTCCTCCCGTCCCGACAACGCAGATCCCTCGTTAAGGGTCTGACGAATGATCAGCGGACCTTCATGGAGCATGTACGACGCGCCAGGAAGGAGAACGGTGGAAAGCCGGCTGCTGTGAAGACGCACTGCCGCGATATGATAGTCATTCCAGAGATGCTCGGGCTAACACTGCAGCTCCACTCTGGCAAGGAGTATGTCGCGATCGATATCAAGCCCGAGATGGTAGGACACTACATCGGAGAATTCGCTATTACGAACCAGAAAGTCGTCCACGGGACTCCTGGAATCGGCGCGTCTCGGTCAAGCATGTATGTGCCCCTCAAGTAGGACGATAGTCTTTCCGGACGAGTTGAACTGAGGCTCTCAGATAGCGTAGGCTCGCCCCAGAGAGCATCGTTCGTCGAACAGTTATTACAATGCCGGGGTGGTCATCCTTCCTGGGCGAGCGTGAGACGCCCGCCTCGAGAGAGCCGGGCTGAGAGAAGACGATGGATCTTCACTGTGAGGCTTGGGTGTTAGTGTCGCGGGCGACAAGGATGCCTACCGTGAGGTAGGGGTCCAATGCGAAACTCGCCCACCTTGGTGTCCGACTGTTACTCCCTCGCACAGGCTTTTAGCCGAGCGTGGGCGGGGCAACGGTAGGAGGCCAGAATGGATCCGGACGAGCGAGTGCAACTAGCGACCAGGGGGACGGTCGAGATCATCCAGAAAGGGGAGCTGGAACGGCTCTTGGAGGAGAATGAGAGACCCCGGGCCTATTGGGGTTTCGAGTGCTCCGGAATGCGGGCTATAGCCTGCACGGAATGATGCACGTCGGCCAAGGGCTCGTCTGCGGCGGCAAGATACAGGATCTCATAAGCGCAGGATTCCAGTTTACGATCTTCCTCGCAGACTATCACTCGATGATCAACAACAAATACGGGGGGGACCTGCAGAAGATTAGAACGACCGGCGAATACTTCCAGCACTGCTTCACCGCTATAGGCGTTCCGAAGGAGAAGGTCGAATACGTCTGGGCATCAGACCTGGCTGATCGGAAGGAGTACTGGGAACGCGTCCTCCGAGTCGCCCGAACCGTCTCGACTCAGCGGGTGCTGAGAGCAATCCCGATAATGGGACGCGACATGAAATCAAAAGATACGGACGCAGCCGCGATCTTCTACCCGTGCATGCAAGCAGCCGACATATTCGAGATGAAACTGGACGTGGCGTGTGCTGGGATAGACCAGCGGAAAGCCCACATACTGGCGCGAGAAGCGGGAGAGCGGCTCGGCTGGGGTAAGCCGGTGAGTCTGCATACGCCAATACTCATGGGTCTGCACGGCGTCCCCGACGCATCCGTCGGGAGCTATGACGAGGACCCCAAACTCAACCAGGTGATAGCCGCCAAGATGTCCAAGAGTAAGCCCGAGGACAACATACTCATACACGACGAGCCCGAGGTCGTGGACCGGAAGATACAGCGCGCTTTCTGCCCGGCGGGCGTCGTGGAGGGGAATCCGATCCTGGAATACTACCGGATACTGGTGTTCCGAGACTCGGCAAGCTTCGAGCTGGAAAGGGATCCAAAGTATGGAGGAAGCATGGAATTCGAGACATATCCACAGCTTGAGAAAGCCTTCGCGACGGGCAAGATACATCCAAAGGATCTCAAGACTAACATTTCACGAATACTCTCCGAAAAGCTTGCACCGGTGCGAGATTATTTCAAGAAACATCCTGCGCTGCTTGAAGAGATGCATAAGCTGGGAGGAGGCTGAGTAGAATCGTGGGATTCTCGCCTTTTAGGGATCCGGCCCGTGTACGAAACCCCCGGGCCCAATACTACGCGTGGAAGATGGAAGAAACGGAGAGGATATTCGACGAGCTGAGAACCTTGTCAGAGTCTGGAATACCGATCATTGTTGAAGGGCGTCGAGACGAGGCCGCGCTCCGGAAGCTTGGGATCAGAGGGAGAATCTACTGTCTCAAGGCGAGGGGAGAGTCAAGACACGACTTTCTTGAAAGACTCGACGGATCATCGGAGGCGATTCTGCTGACAGATTTTGACCGAGAGGGGAAGAAGCTTGAGACGTGGCTGTACAAGGAGCTCTCGCAACGGGGTGTGAGGAGCGACTTGAGGCTCTGGAGCAGAATGAGATCTCTCGCGCGGACGGAGGTCCGCTCGGTCGAGGAGCTTCCCAGTTTCGTGAGAGCCTTGGAACTCAGGGCTGTTGGGATGCGGCCGTTGGTGGCTAGGCTTCCGCGAAAATAGGGTCAGCAGGTTCTTCGCATCGGTTGTGTATTTTGGGTGCTAGCTCTTATTGTTGAACGGGAGCGGTCTTGCTGATGGGACTGTTGTTGTGTAGTTTGGGGGACGAACTGTCCAGTAGAGAGTGACGGTCTGCTGTCGTCCGTTCCTATGTTTTGTCTGTGCGACTAGTTCTTGCCGTTCTTCACGCGGGCGGATTTCGGCTGTTTTCCGTTGGTGGTGAAATAGTTTCGAAGGACTTGTTCGAAGAATATTGAGAGTCCTCCGACTCGGCCGTGGTAGACACGTTCGACTTCGTGACGTACTAGGTTTTCCGCCTGGTCGCTCAGAGAGATCATCAGCTTTCCCAATTTTTTCAACTGTCTGTGTAAGTTTCGGGAATAAGATTCATTCTTATTGACGAGAAACAATAAATTCGCCGCTGGTAAGGCTCTGGATATCCACAGTATCTTGCTGGTAATCGCCAGATATCGCTGGTGCCCGGTAAATTTCCAGACTTAAACCTGTGAATCGCGTATAAAAGAGGCTCCCCGGAGGAGTCTTGGCCCGTCATATTCCTACCTTTTGTGAGTATAGGACCGGAAATACGATCAGTCTCGGACCTGCAAACCTAGGGTCCCGGGCTATGACAAATGCGAACGTCTAGAAGGGTCGAGCATCCAACCCTGATCGCTCAAGGAAGAGTGCCAAATCAAAGGCGGATCCCAGCGTCTCCTCTCTAAGTCGGTAAGGCTCGCTTCTAAGATAATAAATAGGCTCAAGATTGAGAACGCCGGGACCTAGCTGGAAGAGAAACTGAGCTTAGCCAACTGGTTTGTGTTCGGCCTCACGATCTTGTTCCTGGCCTACTTCGCCTACGCCACTCCAATCATCGTGATGGGAGTGTGGCGTTACAAGAAGCGGGGGTTCGGCGAAGAACCCGGTGAGGACTGGGATCCACCGAACGTGTCTGTCCTCGTGCCGGTGAAGAATGAGGAGAAGGTTATCGGAAGGCTGCTCGACTCGCTGGTTCGTCTGGAATATCCTAGAGAGAACTTGGAAGTCATCGTTGTGGAAGATGAGTCGATAGACCGGACGTTGCGGATCTGTAGAGGATATTCCCAGAGATATCCATGGATCAAAGTCTTTCATCGCGACTCTAGTCTTGGGAAGGGTGACGCGCTCAACTATGCCTTCCACCAGTCTAAGGGGGAGATAATTGCGACGTTTGATGCGGATGATGTTCCTGAGCCGCTTGCTGTCACGAAGGCTCTCAGATACTTCAACAATCCGGAGACTGGAGCGGTGCACGGCTATCACAAGGTCTTGAACCTGCGCGAGAGTGTCGTGTCGCGGCTGGCGGCGTACGAGAATTTCGTGTATCGCCTGTCCAATGATGGAAAGTATGCGCTAAAGCTCTTCGTCACATTTTCCGGTTCTAACACGTTCTTTCGAAGGAGCGCGCTGGAGAGAGTTGGGCTCTGGGATGCAAAGTCGCTGGTTGAGGATGCGGAGTTGTCTGTGAGATTTGCTAGGGCGCATATCGCTACTAGGCTGGCTCCTGTCGAGTGTTGGCAAGAGATGCCTGCCAAGGTCGGCAGCTTGTTCCGTCAGCGGATTCGCTGGTCGGGTGGAAACATGTTGACGGGGATCAAGCACTGGGATGCGTGGAGGTCGATGTCGCTGGCGAGGGCTCTGGACATGGAGGTGTTGATGATGAGCCCGATACTGGCGGTCTTGACGTTTGCTGCTTGGCTTCTTCTCGGGCTTGGGATAGTGAGGGTGGGACTACCTCTCGGGACACTACTTCCACTCTTGTCTGTCATGGTCGTGCTCAACCTCGTCTACGTCGGGAGCCTGCTTGCCGCCGTCTTCTCCTCGGCAAGGACCGATGTTGTCTCTCATCTAGGCCTGGTCGTGGCGACCTATCCCTACGCTACCCTCGTCTCTCTCGCGAATCTCGCGGCCATGGTCCTGATACTCCGCAAGGGGGCGAGGCTCTGGCTGAAGACTGAGAAGACCGGCTATGTGGATGAGCAGATACGCCCGTCGAGCTTCTGACCCGGAAAGATAATTGGTATTTGCTCGAAATTGATGGAAAGAACTAAAAGCATTCTCCTATCTGGACCGGTCTCGTAGAACGATATTGAACCCAAGGCCTCGCGACTCCCTCGTCATCATACGGGATATTCTACAGGTGGCTGCGAGGAGGGCGTCGAAGACCGAGATCGTCTACCGGTCGAACATCAACTTCGTCGCCGCCGAGAGGTACATTTCGAGACTCTTGCTGCGTGGGATGCTGGAGACGGTGGTCGAGGAGGGAAAGTCGAAGTTCCAGACGACCCTGCTTGGAATGGAGGCGCTCTCCAAGCTGACCGAGATCCAGCGGCTGTTCGAAGGCGCATAGCGCCCAAAAGGGCACTTTTGTGTCGCGAGGAGCAACTACTTTTGAGATTTTTGGAGGATGGTTACCCCAGTTGAACCTATTATGGGCGAGTCGTGCGATTCAGCGTGTAGAATAGCCCGGTCGGGCGTTTTCGCTATCGTGTAGGTCAGCGTGCGGGTCAACGTGAAAAGTGCGCGAGGTCAAATCGCCTGCTTGGATTCGAGATCTGGGCTTATTCTGGGCGAGTCTTCTGGTTTTCTGGCCGATTGTTCACGGAAATATTCCTTGGAGGCAGAACGCCGCTTCAGTCACTGTCTGGTCTGAGAACTATGCGATGGTCACTCTAAACGAGTAGGGAGAAGATGGAAGAGAGTTCGTTCCGATGTCGAACTTGCAGTCTATTGCCTGCCCATCTAAAGGTGGTGAAGGAGTCTGGATGCATAAGGGTCCGTAGACTGTCGAACCCAAGACAAATGTCACATTGAACCGGGTGTTTGACTGAGCTGTCGCGGTCGAGTTCACCAGGATGTCATAGACCAAGTGCCCAGCAGTGATGTTGGTATTCGCTACGCCCGGCGAGGGGCCGAAGGTGACGGGTGCGGAGCACGAAGTGCCGCTACTACTTGATCCGGTTGTGGCTATTGCGAATCCTTTGTCTGTCGCCAGGAGAGAGTTCGTAACGTTTACTGCCGAACCAACCTGGGCTTGGTACGTGGTGGTGCTTACTGTGATGCTTGCTGCGAAGACCAGCATCAAAAGTGCTAGGCATACCTTTGCGGCTACAAGCCAGCCAGCCCTCTTGATGAGACGAACATGACGAGCTGTCTTGCCCAAGCTTTGTCAATGCAAAGTTCACGCTGAGCTGAATCTAAGAAACCTCAGTAACTCGAAGACGGAGGAGAAGGTTACACGAGCAACGGAAGGTGAAGGAGGCGAAGTAGTCTCGATTTACGGGGTCGGCTCTAGCCGCGAACATTTCCTTAGACATTTGGGTTGCGAAAAAAGAGATGGTTGGTTCTTCCCTATCGATTCAGGGCAAGAACCGAACTCTGCTCACTTAGGTCGAGCTGATGTAGACGGTTATTGGTGCAGTGATTGAGGTCACGCCGAGATCGATATAGTTAGTTATCGTTCCCGTGCTGGTGGATCCTGGACCCGTCAGGGTAAGGGTTACCGAGGCTAGGGTTGTCCCAGGACTGGGCACCCCTGCGCCGCTCAGAATGCTTATTGTTACCGTATGAGAACTGGCATCCGTCGCCGTGTCTGTGAAGACTATCTGTTCCATCCAGTGCCCTGCGGTGAAGGTGGCACCGTTGAAGAGGTTCTTGTTCGAACCATTTGCCCCGAAGGTGGCGGTTGTATTCGCCGAGATTCCGGTAGCGTCTGATACTATGAGGAGACCCTGGTCGTTGATGGTCATTGTTCCGCTGTTGTGTCGAATAACCCCAGCCTGGCCTGTGTAGTTGGTCTGTGTGATCGTCATGGTCGCGGCGAGGACGCCTCCAACCATTCCTACCAGGCCCACGACTACTAGGGCGAGCGCTGGGACCTTCTTGGTGGTTACTCGACTGAGGAGTACTCGTATGCTGGTCATTCTCTGATCATCTAAGGAAAACGTAGGCTTCGAGGCTCTAGAATAAGCCACATGTTACTCGCGTGGAGTCTACATGGTATCAGGTCTGGCCCTGTTCGGCATCTGAGTCCTCGTTATTGTTCTCGCTCATCGGTCTGTGGCGGGCTGTTTGCGATCTTCTAAATATCTTGCGCAGACTGGGAAGACTGCCCAGCCCGGGTCTCGCTTCCACGACTCGGTCCAGGGCTTGTAGTCCACGATTTTTCTCAGGGCTCATCTTCTGGTCCCCTAACCACCATTTCTTGACAACCCGCGATCTCGTCTCATCTGCCTCCTCGACTAGGAGTAACTCTTTGCCATTATGGTCCAGCAGCGTGGTCTCTATCTGTCGGGCTGAGTCGAATTCTATTTTCCGATCTACAAGGTCCATGTAGACCTGATTGAGCAGCTCTCGGTATGGGACGGCCTCACGCTTTTCAGTGATGGTTTTTACTGCTGCCTTTAGGATCGACCGTTCGAGGCGCGTCATTCGTGTCGGGACCCAGCTGGGCTCCTCCGCGATCTCCAAGACCGGCAAGGGTTCTGGCTGGACGGGCTCGTCTGGGATTGTGGTTTGTTCAGTTGCTGTGAGCTGCTCTGTAGCCACGGATGGTGGCGCGGCTGGTTCAGCTGTCTGCGCAGCCACTTGAGGTGGCTGTTCTTGTGTGACGGGTTTTCTGAAGTGAAGCTCTTTCTGGGGGTTTTGCGGGTCCCTGACCTTCACATCTGCATCGGCCACGAAACCTGTCTGTGGCATCAGCTTCTCGAGTCTATCTTGGAGGGTGGTCGCCCAGACAGGGAGGCCGATCGAGAGACCTCCGCCGGGTTCTACAGTGTTGTAGAGTTTCTGGAACGAGACTAGCATTTCGTCGTCGTTGGTCCTCTCTGGATTTTCGGCGAGCGGATTGAACTCTCTGTCCCTGCTGGAGAACCAGACATGATGATAGGGGGGTGTTAGGTAGATGTCGTGTACGCTTCCTCCTGGGAGGAGG
>WNGR01001791.1_pt1 | contig 23795 bp, 15 predicted proteins | sample 5407581 | NCBI WGS metagenome assembly WNGR01 (sample SAMN13153383, study PRJNA577476) | soil metagenome | isolation source: 80 cm soil or saprolite under Garry oak tree replicate 2 | place: USA:California | collected 2016-06-15
ATCGATTGCCGGGGATTTCAAAATTTAACGTACCATGGTAATCAATTTTGTTGATTGCCAATCTGGGATCCAATTGCATCGCTCACAGCAATTATAATTTCTTATAATTGCTGACAATTCCCCTGGTTTTTTGCTGATGAGTCTAGCCATCTATTCTCACTGTACTTGTCGTATGCGGAGAAACACGATAAGGAACAGACCGACAACTGGAAAGCAGGAGCAGATGGGATACTCGTTTTCGTACGTGCTACATTCCGTCCGCCGGTGTCACGTGCTACTGACCTGACCTGGTGAATCGTGTAGACTGGTCTTTTCGCCGCAGCACTGGCCACGTTCGTGATCGACAGTTACAAATCCTTATTGCCAGACCGTGGCACAGGCAGAGACACTGTCGCCCTCCTTACACAAATATCCCAGCAACTTTCCAATGGATCCCAAATCTCTACCCAAGCTTCTGTACCCCCTTTGTCCTCCTCCCAGCCATCTACCTCAGCTGTCTGGGTAAATGCGCTGTGGTTCCTGAGCCTCGTCACAACTCTCTTTTGCGCCCTACTAGCAACTCTGCAACAGCACTGGGCTCGTCGATACCTCCACCTCACGCAACCCCAATGCGCAATCCACAAGCGCGCCCGCCTCCGCGCCTTCTTTGCTGAAGGCGTAGCCCGTTTTCATGTAGCCTTTGCCGTAGAAGCCATCCCCGCGCTTCTTCACATTTCAATGTTCCTGTTCTTGACCGGCCTTGTCATCTCCTTGTTCACCATCCATCACACCATTGCATACATCGTCCTCGCGGCGACCGTCGCCGGTGGCCTCGTGTACACGGCGATCACGGTGATGCCAGTCCTTTATCACAACAGTCCATACCACTCCCCATTATCTGCTCTCGCTTGGGATGTTCCGCGGAAAGTGGCTAAGATTTTACTCTCCGTCGCCCATTTTATCGTGCAACACACGAGCTTCATCTGGGCGGACTCTACCCCCTCACTGTCCACCAGGATCCCAGAGTGGAAAAAGCATCTATCCATGAGCATGGACAAAGCTGCTGAAGCCGCAGCTGTAAACCAGGATTGGGGAATCGACGCCCGAGCCCTGAGTTGGACGCTCGATAAATCGGACGAGGAGAGCGAGCTGGAAAAGTTCGTCGCAGGGATTCCTAAGTTCACGCGCTCCACAAAGGTGAAAGATCCCATGGGAGTGCTCAAGGAAGCCACGATTGGGAACAGCCTCCGTCCCAGCCTCTACCGCGACATCACGACCCTCCTCATCAACGCCTTGGATCCAGGCTTACTGCCCAACTACAAGGAGTTACCTGGATCCGTGCAGCAGCGGAGGGTAGGAATTTGCTTGGAGGCTCTCTACCTCCTCCCACAGGCCATCGAGAAGATCTTGCGACGTGTCACGACGACTCTCAACGACAAGAGAGTTCGCGAGAAAGTCAGGCGCGGCCTCGCGTCGTTACTCGGATCCATAGAGTCATGGCACATGGCCCAACGATTTTTGAAGGTTAACAGACATAACAAAAACCCCGAATGGGTCATCATCGCGGCGCGATGCATGGCCACCGTCATAGCGACTCGAGCTCGGCTGCAGGGGTGGGACGCGGAGTCCTTGTCGACCCTCATGAAACAGTTGGGTATACAAGACTTGGGCGTCTTGAATCGCCACAGTTTCCTTCTGAAAAACCTCAACCATTTCCTCGCCATCACGGTGCTAGAGTTCATCCACGTAGTAGACACCGATATTCTCCTCTCGACGGTGCGCATTGTCAAAGAACAACTCAAGTTCTGGGACGCCGCGGAGGGGCTTCGCAACGAGTTTGAGGCGCACTTCCGTACCATTGAATCCAAAGTGAACGATCTGGAAGCGAACGCGAAAGATGACGACCCGGAACCGTTGAAGAACGTTCAGAGGAACGCGAAGGAACTGCTTTCCGAGCTGGCCAGCCTGCGTAATCCCGCGCCGGGCAATGGAAGCACCCCCGCTCCACCGGCCCAGACAGACGCTCCGACTGCGACGCCCCCGGACAATGACGGTTCGGTTGCCACGGTCAGTCCGACACAGTTCCCCTTGCCTCAGGTGTCTTCGCCGTCCCCCGGCGATGTCTATATCTCAATACCCGAGACGCCGTCCGGAGAGACCTACCCCCTCATACCCACGACCTCTCCCCGAGCCTACCCAGAGCCGCCGTATTCTGCTACTCTGCCCATGATGCCCATGCCCCCCCGCGACACTTCCTAGGAACCAGTTGAGTAGCCCTTGGTGCTCAATGTCCTATTTATTGGACAGGGAAAGACGTGCCTGGAAGCGCTGCTGCCCAGCGGCTGCCCAGCACACCACCGATATCCGATGAACGAATAGTATAGTGTAATATGTACTACTGTGTACCGGTCTGTTGTTTGTTTGGAATGCAACATAGTAACATTGATGTATCGTGAACCCAATCGTCCGCCCCAGGTATGATGATGGCACTGGACCCCGTGTTACTCCTTGTCGCAAGCTTTTGCGGCCTACTTACTCTGGCAGGCCCAGGGGGACTCAACAAAGAGACGTATGCGGCGTGCAAAAGCAATGATAAGCCATGGACCGCACCCGAAAGCCATACTAGTAGAATGATGGCAGCAAGCCTGAGATCGAGGCGTCTTCAACTCTGAATGGCTCCGAGACTCGCTCAGGCCACGGGAACGGGGAGCAACAAAGCCGCATGGACGGCTCAATGCCTCAACCCGAGTACCCATGCTCCTTCCAGTAGAAAAAGGAACAGGGGCGAAACGATTTTGTTCGAACACAGAGCTACGGAGGCGGAGGTGTACTAGTAGTGTTATGTACTCCAAGACGCACTCTAATGGACTTGCTAAGGAATTCAAAAACAAAAAAGACTGCGTTCGAACTTGAGGTCGAACTTGAGGCCTTGAGGGCGCAGACACGAGCATGGGCAAGCATTACGAGCTTTGCCGCTCTCCCCCACGTTAGCCTGAGAATGGTAAGCCCCAGCCTCAGGCTAAGGAATGTGAGCCTCTGCCTGTGCGTTATGTAAGGGTAACGTCATCCCGACGTTTTGTGTCTCGGCTACTGGGAAAATCTGATCAACAGTCGTGAGCCAACGGACATCCCTGTTCCTTTTCCAGAACATGCCTTAGTCAAAACATTGCATTCCCAATCCCCCGTCTTGACGCCGTAAGAAATACCGGTTGTCGCCAGCCGCCGGGCAGATACCTAGCTTTCTTCACTGCAGACAACGAATACTCCAAGCGGAACACCAGCGATTGCCCAGGTTCTCACGCACAAAATAGGCGCCGCATTGGCAGGGAGTATCACTGGCAACTGGCAATAGGCGGCACGTTGGTGTTCTGAGCGAGATAACAAGACGTTTGCTGTAAGCGAGAGGTATTTGTGTAAACATATAGCGCACGAGCCCGAGTACAATAAAGTTGCTATGCAGTACATACAAGGATACATCGACAACAAGGAATATATCCGGACCCACACGCGTCTATATCGATCAACTTTACTATTATGTGGCGAACAGTACCTACAACAGTCTACCGCAACCGCATCTTATATCAAGACTCTCAATTCCCTAGGATGGCTGCGTTGCACAACATACCCCCAGCATTTTTCTCGTTCATTGTAGACCTAATATCATGTCCACTCCAACTCCAACAAGCGCACCCATGGACCAAGCTATGGACATGCCTACACCTACTCCCCTTCGACAATCGGGGACCCCAGGTGAGTCAGACAGTTCCCATTTGCGGACTATACGTCCGCCACTACGGCGATTATCTGACGCCTCTCTTGCGCTTCTCGAATCCCCTCAGCCTCACGAGCGAGTTCTTCGCTTAGTTCTTCGTGGGGAAACCAAGAATCCCAAGTATCCTTGAGCAATATATGGGGGCACGATTCCCAATTCACCGACGAGTCCAGCCATCTATTCTCACTGTACTTGTCTTATGCGGAGAAACACGACAAGGAACAGACCGACAACTGGAAAGCAGGAGCAGATGGGATACTCGTTTTCGTATGTGCCGTTCCGTTCGTTGGTGTCACGTGCTACTGACCTGACCTGGTGAATCGTGTAGACTGGTCTTTTCGCCGCAGCACTCGCCACATTCGTGATCGACAGCTACAAATCCTTATTGCCAGACACAGGCAGCAACACTGTCACCATCCTCACACAAATATCTCAGCAACTTTCCAATGGATCCCAAATCTCCGCCCAGGCTTCTGTACCCCATTTCCAGCCATCTACCTCTGCTGTCTGGGTAAACGCGCTGTGGTTCCTGAGCCTCGTCATAAGTCTCTTCTGCGCCCTACTAGCAACTCTGCAACAGCACTGGGCTCGTCGATACCTCCACCTTACCCAACCCCAATGCGCAATCCATAAGCGCGCCCGCCTTCGCGCCTTCTTTGCTGAAGGCGTAGATCGTTTTAAGTTAGCCTTTGCCGTAGAAGCCATCCCCGCGCTTCTTCACATTTCAATGTTCCTGTTCTTGACCGGCCTTGTCATCTCCTTGTTCACCATCCATCACACCATTGCATACATCGTCCTCGCTGCGACCGTCACCGGTGGCCTCGTGTACGCGGCGATCACGATGATGCCAGTCCTTTATCACAACAGTCCGTACCACTCTCCATTATCTGCTCTCGCTTGGAATGTTCCGCGGATAACGGCCAAGACTCTACTCTCCGCCGCCCATCGTATCGGGCATTTCCTCCAGAAACACACGAGCTTCATCCGGGCGGACTCTATCTCCTCACTGTCCACCAGGATCTCGGAGTGCAAAAAGCGACTATCCGTGAGCATGGCCGGAGCTGCTGAAAACGCGGCTGAAAACCAGCATTGGGGTATCGACGCCCGAGCCCTAAGTTGGACGCTCGACAAATCGGACGAGGAGAGTGAACTGGAAAAGTTCGTCGCCGGGATTCCCAGGTTCATGCGCTCCAAAAAGGTGGAAGATCCCATGGGAATGTTCAAGGCCGCCACGACTGGGAGTAGCCTCCATTCCAGCCTCTACCGCGAGGTCACGAACCTCCTCATCAACGCCTCGGACCCAGGCTTACTTCCTAACTACAAGGAGTTGCCCGAACACGTGCGGCAGCGGAGGATAGGGATTTGCTTGGAGGCCCTCTACTACCTCCCACAGGCCGTCGAGAAGATCCTGCGACGCGTCTCGAAGGAGCTCGGCAACGAGAAAGTCAGGCGCGGCTTTGCGTCGGTCCTCGAATCCGTGCCGTCATGGAACATGGCCCTACAATTATCAGAGGTCAAGAAACGGTACAGAAAACAGAACGAAAAATTCGAGAGCGTCATCATCGGGGCGCAGTGCATGGCCGCTGTCATAGCGACTCGGCTGCCGAACACGATGTCCCACTCGATCCTCACGAAACAATTGGGTATACGAAACCCGGACGTCTTGCATCGTTACCTGGAATCGTCCGACAGTCTCCGTTTGAAAAACCTCAATCACTGGCTTGCCAACACAGCGTTCAAGTTCATCCACGTAGAAGGCACCGATATCCTCCTCACGACGGTGCGCATTATCAAACGACTCCAGCCCAATTCCGCTGCGGAGGAGCTTCGCGTCGAGTTTAAGAGGCACTTCGGTAGCATCGCACGCCTCGCGGTCGACCCGAAAGTGTCGGCGACCGTTCGGGAGAACGCGAAAGGACTGCTTTTTGAGTTGGTCAGCCTGTGCAATCCCTCGCCCGGCGGTGGAAGTCCACCCACTCCACTAGCTCAGACAGACGCTCCGACTGCGACTCCTCCGGACAATGACGGTTCGGCTGCCACTGTCAGTCCGACACAGTTTCCCTTGCCTCAGGTGTCTTCGCCGCCCCCCCGCGATGCCTATATATCAATGCAGCCTTACCCCGAGACGCCGTCCAGAGAGACCTATCCCCTCATGCCCTCTCTCTCTCTCGGAGCCTACCCCGAGCCGCCGCACTCCGCTACTCTGCCTATGGTGCCTGTGCCCTCCCGCGACACTTCCTCTGGTGACGAGGAATCAGGTGAGTAGCCCTTGGCTCCCAATGCCCTATTTATTGAGCAGGGCAAGGACAGCAGCTTCCCAGCACAATACGGATTCAATGTTCAATGAGCGAATAGTGTAATAGTGTAATATGTACTCGTTTGTTTTTGAATGCAACACAGCTATGATGTCACGTGAACCCAATCCTCAGCGTGATGGTGCAAGTCTTTTCGGTCTGCTTACAGGCAGGACGTGCAAAGGCATTGATTTGATAAGCAATGCCCGTGCCATGGATCGAAAAGCGAAAAGCCTGATACTGCCTTGTGGGGCGTTATGTAACCAGGAACGTCATTCCGAGATATCAGGGGTTGGACAGGGCCGGGCCGGGAAGGCAGTTCACCGTCAAACGCGACCACGACCTGGCGGCCTCGTTCCCGCGCGCGACATTCATGCGTTCTCTATATCTCCACGTTTCCGCCCTCAACGAGGATGAATACTCCCTCTTTACATCGTCCTTTACTGACCTACTCGCCTCCGACACCCCGCTAACAACCGACGCCGATTTCGAGAAGCAGAGAGTTTCCATTCGTGAGGCCCGTGCCTGGCTTCGCGGCCGCTACGCCGACCTTCCCGTGTCCGATCTCGACCAAGTGCGCATCCCGTTTTCGTATAGAGTTACTCACCAATCCTCAAAAACGAACTCCTAGATTTTGCGGTTTTTTGCTCCAAACCCTGGGCAAGATCCGGTGCTCAGCCGAGGGCAGTTTTTTGCTATCCTACGCCTTGTGTTGCATGTTCGCGGCGGCGTAGAGCTCGACAGGAATCTTGTATTTAAGCAAGGTTCGTGTTTCCTCTTACACCCCTGTCTTTCATCGTGTACGAGAACGCTCTACATCGTTGGATCAAAAGTCCGGGACGGTACTTTGCACGCCATTGCACCCGGTAACTGGCGCCCATCGACTTTCCAGGGCCCATGGTACTGCCCGCCCTGACCTGCTACGCATAGTGTGAACAGGTTAGCTGAGAGGCATCGACTGTACCGTGCGGTACGATGTTGGTGCCTCCTCTGTATCCGTGTGCGGTCCGAGTGCAACGCTTGGCAAGCACATAGATGCTGGCCGCAGCATCTTGACCCCTCATCTTATATCCTCTATTTTTTGATAGTGTTCGCTTACAATTCTTTCGCAGTCTACTTGAATTCTTCACATAATGAGCCCACGTCACCATCACGACCCGTAAATGACCGCCCTTCACGACATTTTCCCGCTCCGCCTCGACGACGCCAAATTTCAACAGGCAGTGTGTTCGACGCGCCAACATCGGACACAAATCCATTCTCCCATGCGAATCAGGCTAACGACCACCCTCAGCCTCCCGTCCATCCTGATATTCGTACAGGAACGGTCTCTTCACCCACCGTCGTTCCCATAAAACCGCCACAGGTATTACCGGCGCCGACGACCCCACCTGCCCATCCCCATCACGCATCTAACCCTTTTGTCGCCCGCGCAGCCGCAGCCGCGGCGAAATCAAATCCCTCACCGGAGCGTAAACTACCTCCTCTCCCTCCGCGCAAGACTCCACCTCTCCTTCCGCCACGCTCAACATCCCTCATTGTTTCTACACCGCTTGGCGCGCCTCCTTCCAAGCCACCCCCACGCCCGCCTCCTGCAAAGGTTCCCCATCGAACAACCGCTCTCATGCAGCAATCTCTTCAAGCCAGCAAGGCAGCTCAAGAAGCAAAGCGCATTGAGGCGGAGCGCGAACAGGAGCGTGTTTTACAAGTTCTGAAAAGCTCTACACGAAGCTTAAGTCCCCCTAAGCGCTCCGGCGTAGGCAGTACGAGTTCGCGCTCTTCAGTGGACGGTACGGGACCCTCGAAACCTTTATTACCCCCCCGCCCACGCGTCAGCCCGCCTGCGTCCGTCATGTCTGCACGCTCATTCGAGCAAGTGGCAGGTGCAACGCTCATCGCTCGTGCGACATTGCGTCGCTCTCCCTCTCCGCTGCGGTCTCGTTCAGTATCGCGGCCCCGTTCTCCCTCTCCCTCGAGGCCTACGACAGACCTTCCGCCTCCTGTGCATCCCAATCGCAAGACAACTCAAGAATATGGTTCGAGCGCTGCCGCCGGCGCCGGCGCCTCTTCGCCTTCCTCATCACCACGCTTTGGGCGGTCCAAGTCAGTTCACCACCCGTCGCCGCCGCCCGTCCCACAGAGGCGCCGGCCTGACAGCGTGCAGCTACTGCCGTCACCCAACAACGGCCCATCCACTCCATCCACTCCTCACTCGTCTCTCTCCCCAAAGGCGTCCACAGCCCCGCCAACTTCGAGCCCGACATTCTCACGTCTCTCACGTCACCTGTCACTTTCGGCGCGCGAGCCGCTGTGGGACGAGATGCGCGGCTCGCTGTCAGCAGTGCGGTACAAGGCGGAGGCGGGCCTCAGCCGGCGCGGGTGGGTTCCCGGGCTGGAGAGGGAGGAACGGCTCATTGCGGAGAAGAGGGAGAACGAGGGCTTACGGAGTACCTCGAATAGCGACGACGGGCTCGGAGTCGACGCCGAGTCACCAGCAGACGAAGAGCGGCGCCGTGGCGCGCTAGAACGGGACGAGATGAAGTGGCCTGCAGGCGATGGGTGGAATCAGCTTGCCTAGAGAGGTCGGTAGCAAACGTTTTCAAGAAGAGGTTCTTAGTGTGTTTGATTACTTATTTGATGTGAATTTTTCAAGCCGTTTGCAAGGTCTGTTCTTCGATGCTCTCGTATTCGTTGTTATTTGCTCTACCTCGCGGTGCGACGTTGACACGCTATTATTGAACGAGGATGGTGGGAGGTACTGCTAGCTTACACGCTCGTCCAACGAGGTTCACACGTACACACCTTACTATTGCATATTCAATAAAATCTGAACTAGTGGCGACGCCTTGTTTTTTGTGAGTCCGAGACAGCCTACTCCACTGGTTTCAGGACCTCATGCTGAAGCTGAAGAAGTTATCGGAAATGACAACCCCCGATACCCTAGCACCTCACGCATTCCCAAGCGCAATCCACTCTGATACAGTATCTCTAGATCTGAAATTAGTATTCAGCTGCGTCTCGGATCAAGCTATGGCGTTCTGTTCTAGCACTTTGGGAACATGAAACAACGACAAATCCATCTTTTCATTCATAGAACTTGAAAAGATGCTGATGATACTGGATTTCCCGTTCTCACGTGCGCAGCGAACGACTATTATCCGACCGCCGGACAAGCGCCCGAGGGCGTCTAACCTAATACACGCCACACAAAAAAAAAAAGCTTTACAAAAAACCTTGTTAGCTACAGTAGGTGTGTATTTTGGCCAACATGGCCCCAGTCGCCGCGTCCGTCATCGCATACAAGGCACTGGCACACGATTGTCGCACCGAGGACGCTCGCAAAGGCGCGCCTTACCATTACAGTTACAGTTACAGTTACTATCATGGAATTTCAAACCTCAGGATCTTCTGCACTCCTTGGTCAACATCAAGCTCAAGACATCCCCTCAAGACATCCCCTGGTTTGCCATGTCCCAAAATTCCGGAAGGGATTATAACTATTATAACCCTAAGTAAACAATTATAATGTATTTATAATGTATTTATAATCATTTAGTTAGGGTTATAATGGTTATAATCCCTTCTGGGATTTTGGGACACACGTGTCAGCCACGTGTGGTTCGCATATTTGCTCCCGACAGTTCGTGCCAGTGATCGTGGTTGGGACCTAACAGTGTGGTATGGCGGTGGGTCTGCGGCAACGTCCTGTGCGCGTTTGAAATGTTTTCGTTTTTCCATCATACTGTAATAATCGTCCGCAGCAGCTGTCAAAGACCTTTTTTTTTTTTTTGCTTTGATCCAAGCTTTGATCCCCGCAATGAGCCAACCAGGCAAGCTTCTTTGTTGGGCAGAGTAGGATTACACACGCTATTGTATATACGTATAGCTGATAACGAAAGGCACCATCTCTAGACCCTCACTCAAAATGAAAATCCAAAAGAAAAGAAAAAAAGAAAAAGAAAAAGAAAAAAGAATATTGAACCCTTGATTGAGCCAATTGGCTGAGGCTGTGCGGGCGTCTCCCAACAGTCACTCACTACAAGCGAACGCGAAACCTACGAACTTTTCTTCCTTTACGTCTCGTGTCGGCAGGGAAGAAGTTCATGCTGTGGGCGGAGTCCAGCCTGGTGCACAAGGAAAAGTAGCACATATAGCACACGCCGCAGATGGATCGCCACCTCTTCGAGTTGTGCTCCCACAATCCCCCGCAGATCAACGTAAAATATAATTAAGAAAGTATGTTGGAAATTGAGGTTGCCTTGGAGTCCAAGGAGCCATCATACCAGGTAATTTCATACTGCACCCGGCCCCTCGATAACTTGAATGAGGTGGCAAGGCCGGCGCGTCCGAGTCAGGTTTTTTGAACTTTGTGAACCAAGTTGTGAACTCATTTTATGGATATCTATTAGATCTACGAGTGATATCATTTTGTCTGTTCTGTTCCTTCGGAACACTAGCGGAAAACCATTCTCGCGTGGACTACGACAATTTCATCTCGAACGTGTACCAAATCGCGGAGTGGTGGGGGGATGCGCACGGCCGCTGGCACTCCCAAGGTCGCGACCGGTCTTGGACCGGTCGCACATCTCGTGCCCATCTGACGTACCAGCCAGCAGACCCCCATTTTTGTCCCCCCAAAGAATAAGAATTTGTCTTCTGGCTAGCACACTCATACAGCACCGTACAGATCTTTTTTTTCGGGATTGGATTTCGGTTGGGAATCCCGCCACTGCACTAAGTAATTGAGTCATCGCGGTGACAACTTGAATGCTCGGTTTTTCCGCCCGTGCAGTGGCGTGCACTGAGCTCGACTTTTGCAAATGCCCGAAACGATTGTCCTGTACTACTGTACATACTCCGCAGTGACTTCAGTTCAGGGCATGGCAGGGTCCCGCCACCCGCCGCACTAATTGAAACTACTCCATGCTTTAGTCAACGCGGCAATGGACCCAGCCCGGCGGCGACGAAGATGTCACACTTTAATTTTGACTCGCCCACATCCATAAAAGGTGAACGTTGTTCTCGAAGCGACAAGCGACGCGCGGGGGGGTTTCAGACCATTTCGTCGGCATGTACAACCGTGCTACTATCTGTATTATACAGACTCTGTACAAACTAACTCGGAGGTTCGTTATGGCCGTACAGCAGCCGCTCGTTGGGATGTGGGTAGGCCCTTCTGTCGTCCTGACAGCGGATGATGTCTAATCATCACTCGCTCACACGACGGCCGATGTCCCCTTGAGTGCCAGTGAGATTGCCCCGTTGGTCGATGGAACGTCGCACGGTATAACAGTACGTGATCCATTTCCATTCCTGCGATCCACGTGGGATTTACGTCCTACGTCCGTTGTTCGGATGATACAGGGGTCACTGACTGGCAATTGCGGCATCCCGTGCCACCCGTGTTAATGATGCCTGGCGTCTCTCCGGCTTTACTGTATGCCTCGTGTGAAAGTATTCATCTCTCACGCTATCGATGCTATCCAAGGGTATGACATGTCGCGAGTCGTGGGGAGCCCGTCACTGGAGCCCGTGCGGTGACGTTTCCGAGGGGTTGTTCTCGATATTCCATACTGTATCCATCATAAGTTGGTGTTCCATTGCAGTCCAGTGCTAGCGTATACGTAACTCAATGTGCACGGTAATCGATTCGCTGGCATTTCACTAGTCGGGGATGATGGGATAGTAATTATCGGCTCGGATCACACACAACAGCGATAGTGTCAGTGTTCTGTCTGCCTTGCTGTCTGCTATCCTCGCGCGCACTGTGACTGCCAGGTGGAGTCGGAGGGGTTTCCATTGTGTCCCGGACCCGGGGTAGAGTCATATTAACCGTTCATGTACCCATATTTTCACTAGTCTGAGGGTCTAATGTGGCCATCAGACAGTCTAGGGGATTATTGCCACCGCACCGACTTTGAACTTCAATGTTACCCAACAAAGTCTAGTACTCGGGACGTTCGGAATTGCCCAGTCTCATGATCGCACGGGATGCCCCGGGCGCCCCCAAACGCCCTCTTGTCTCCTCGTTATTCATTATTCACCTCTGTCTCATCAGCCATTCTCCCTGTCCTTGGCTGCTAATAGCTAATATTCACCTTTTCTAAGCTATCCCTCACTATACTTCCAAAATGTGTCTTGTGTCCTGTGTCCCGGCGAGCTCGGCTCAAATAAGACCGATCAGCCACTTACTTATCAGCCACTGACTTGGCTGCGACTATTTCCCGATCAATGATAGCTCCTCCACAAACACGGACCGCTAAATGTACCGAGCTTACCACATGATCACTCTATGACGGGTGGATCAGCTTAATTGACGCCACTGGCGGTGATGTGTGAGAACAAGGCAAAAACAAAAACAAAAATGACATATATCTAATAACGGTGTTGCAGGGATAGAGATGGGCGCAAGTGGGGAGCCCTGAGAGATACAAGTGTGCACAAATATGCTACAGTTGATAGGGGTGTTTGTTGCAGGGAACAATAGCGACGGGAGGGATGGGGGGAAACGGGGTAAGGTAGTACGGATATCGAGCACGTGTGCTTGGGCTTAGGGGAATTCAGTAGCACCTGCTCCGGCATCGTCCAATAGGTCCCACTCGTCCTCTTCGGGTATGTGATTCCGATTATTGTGCGGCCCAGCTGTCCGCGGGCGTACGGGGCGGGGGCGCGACGCAGGGGTGGCCTGGAGTAATTGTCCAAAGTCGAGCGGGAAGCTGGGCGGTGTGGGCGGCGGGAGTAGTGGGTAAGTTTGGTGAGAGCGCCTGCGTCAATCAGCGTCAGCATCAATTACGAGGGAGAAGCGGATCAGCGGACCGGCCAAGCTCGGCGGAGCAGCAAACCGCCCACAGGTTGGAAAGGACGTCTCCGGCTTGAGAAAGGGGGATCTCAACGGCCTGCGTGTGGGCAAGATAGCAAACATTGTATAGCAGCATCGCGTAGGCAGTCGTAAAAGAGGAAGAGGGGTTGGGCGGCGGCCGGGTCTCTATGTATGAATCAGACGGCGATGTAACAAGTGCGGCTGGGACGTCAGCAACCGGGGTGGGGGAGGACGCAGAAACGTGAAGACAGTGCTTTGACGTATACCTGTTTGAAAATCGAGCATCGAATGAACAAAGGCTGGCCCGGGACATGGGGGTTGTTGCTCACTTTGCCCAGCTACCGGACTCTGTCCCCTTGATTGAACGTATCCAAGGTTGACCAACGCCGAGCTTCCCTCCCGTCCATGTTATCTCGAACGGCAACCGAATTCCGAGGTAGAATGTAAGAAGTCCAATGAAATGTAGGGTGTGTGTTATGACCGCGTTGATATGGTCGGGAGGGTACCCTATATCCAATGAGCAGGAAGAAAGACGTAAAAACGAAATGACGAGTACGTCGGATGTCCCCAGGTACGGGTAATACAAGGTCACCAATCGTCCACTCGCCTTTAGTGCCTGCTTTGCCACCGATTGGGGGACGGCCGCCAACCTCGACTATATTGAACACCTCCACGAGCTCAGAGACCAGACCGCTACGTGCACGGGAAATTGTTTCTGCGCGCGCGGACAGCTGGGAAGTCTCGCGGGTAATCAAAAAATCAAGCGGCGCGGGGGGAAGAAGTTTTGCCTGAGAGAGCGTGCGGCGCCGCGTCGCAAGGCTTTCGCGTAGGGCACGGAGACGCTGTTTGGCTGCAGGGAGTTCAGGGAGTGCAGGCGTGAGTGGGACGGCAAAACTCACTTTTGTCGTTGTCTCTCCGCAACTGAGTAAGTCCTTCGTTGAGTTCGTCGAGCTTTTCCTGGCTTGATGTGAGGTCTGCGCGACGGATGCGAGACCCGCTTATGGTGTCGATTGCAGCCGTCACCTTGCGTACTTGCTCATCGCGGTCGGTGGCCGCGTGCTGAATTTGCAAGCGAAAGTCACGTAGGCTAGATGAAGGGTTGATTAAGTGGTCGAGCAAGTATTGGCATCTCGACGAGACGTACTGTGTTCTGATACAATTTTCACAATAGAAATGACGCTGCCTGGACTCGCAGTTTCGGCATTCCATCGCATAGTGAGAAGTGTCCGTCTCAATCGTAGTGGCATGCTCAGCGACAGCGGCAGTGCTGAGCGTCACGTGCTTATTCATCACTCCGGTCGCTGGTTTTGTCTGTCGGTTTACAGTTCACCTGTCACTCGTTCATGGTAGGCTTCCAAGTGCTGTGAGGTGACGACAACTGAAATATCAAGACAGGCCTCGGCAGTCCCATCAACTAGCGCGACGTCTCTCGCCCTCTCGCAGGCAGCACCCGCACCCACGTCAACGTCAGCGGTCCCAACACCACCAGAACTCGAGACCCTCGCCCTCCTTTCCTCTCATAGATCTGTGCTCGGATATCTTATACTTTCACGGGGTCAACCCGTCAGCATAATCAGACACTCGGGTGTAGTATTCGAGGGGGAGCACGGAAGGAAGTATGCCACCGCCATAAGAAAGATGATTGAGGGAGTTCAGAGCGCGCTAGAGGAAGTCAGCGGTGAGGCAAATGAGGGTGTATGTTCTCTCTGTTCTTTGCCTTGTGTCCCGCACGGCTGCTAAGGCGCCGTTTAGGATGAAATTCGCTTCATGCGCATCCGAACCAAGCGCCACGAGATCATGATATCTCCAGGTGAGTCGATATTGCCATGGGCAATGTTTCTGCCCTCATATTGATATTGCGATCTCTATAGACAAGCGCTATCTCCTTGCTGTACTACATGACCCCGCAACATGAGGCCCCCTCAGGCTTCTGTTGTGCAGTTTTGTCATTGTTTTGAGTGTATGATTGTATCCAGCGAATTATGTCACCAAATCGGGGGCCGTCCTTGACAACGCTACAGGATGCGGAGATTGCAACAGCACGGCTCGGACTTGGTGCGAATGGCTCGGGGGAAGCGTCGGCGTTCAGTATGAGGCTGGTTGTCGCCACCCAGAAATTGCATCCTCCTTTTGGATCTCGAAAATTAGGATCCGATATCGGGAGTTGGTGAACCGGGGCTCGTACACCTTAACTCTCAGCACCTTGTCCCGTGGTCTGAACACAATCTAGGTTGTCCCTTTTGGGTTGCTAGCTCAGTGGAGTGGAGAACTGTTGCTGATCATAGCCCATCAGTACTCCTGATCGGGAGTTGGGCGTCAAAATAATAATCAGTGACCAAGGGGTGAGTTGCTACTTCGTATCAAGAGCTAGCTAGCCCTACCCCCTCCCCGTTCCATCAGTAGTTCGGCGTGTTGTCACCGTTGCTACTAGCTGCTACGGGGGAGCCCATATGAGCCTGGTTTTAGGTGATGTGCCAGCGGTTCCCGAAAACGGCCGAGGCGCTTCTTGTGAGACTCAATTTTGGCAAGAAGGCAGAGCTTCACGAATGTGGAGAGCGCACATGAGCATATTTTAATTTAGGCATTCTCCCCATTCTGGAGTTGCAGATTCATCTCCGAGGTCCCGGTGTTTAGAAGGAAGTGCACGGAGAGAGGGTCCACCGCGGTGACTGCCGGATTATGGTGGATTACGATTCGTACTGTGTCAGTACCTAGCAGGTTAGAACATATGAACAGCGAAACATGTGTGTACAAGGCGGCCATCATCATATGTGCTAGCTGTTACAGTACTGAATTTCAGGATATCTATTGATGTGACCTTGGTTCCGTCACGTGTCACGATACTCAATCATCGGTTCCTGGACGCGACAGATCTCCCTTTCCCTTTGCTCTTTTTTTTTTTTTTTCAAAAACTAAACTAAAAGCTTCAATTTTTTTCATGCTGCCCCTCCCTCCCTCCCAAACAAGGAGCAACTCGCATTGTTACCCGGGCGCTGTGTTATTCGTGACACAGTTCCCAGCTCCAAGACCACTCTACTTACACTTAATACCACACGGTCGTGAAGGGCCGAGGAAAACCCCGCGCCGCTATGCTTCCAATAGCTGCATGACCATTGTTTGTTTGGTTTCGCGTCTCACCCTTTTGCTCGCACGGTGCCAAGTTCCAGGTGCCAACACGTCTGACACTTGCGAGCGATCGGCAACCCCAAAATGTATAAACATGCCCAACAACTTTTCACGACCCGGGACCGCAAGAGGATCGTCGAGGAACCAATCATCGCCATCGTATCAAGTGAAGTTTTTCATCCCCTTAGTCGCAGAATATGGCTGCTACCAGTAGTCTTTCCCGTCGCCTTTGGGGGATGAGGGGAAACCCAACCGCGGTCTTGCAACTCGGACCCCTCGAATCACCTGGAAGGTTGGCAAGAGCCAAGGCTGCGTCAGGAAGGACGACACGGGACCAGGGAGGAACGATGACACGGCGCCCAATCCGCATTCTTAAACCGGCATCTCGATTCACCACCCGCGTTTTAAATCTGGATCCGTACCTATGAACAACTCTGGAATATGAGCTGGTGGAACACAATTGATTCGATCCCCTTCAAGTAACTCACCTCGGTTGTGGCTACCAAGCACCCCCTCATCATGTCATCTTTATAGTCCCTCCCCTCTCAACCTCCCTCCCTTCTTCACCCCACCCTCTCCCCCCTACTTTAGCTCGCATCGTTCGGGTCGATCATCTTCTTTCCACACCCGTCGCATCACCCTGCCACTTTGCATTGCTTCGTCAGGTGTTCCTCATGTCCTGCTCCCCTTCAATGTTCGAAACCTTCCCTGTCGCCATCGATGGCGCTGGCGAACTGCGTCGCGGCGTCGATACCCAACGCCGACCGCACATAACCGGTAAGACCATCTACGTACTCTCTGTGAACCACTGTTGATTTTTCCAGGGCATTCAGCTACCACCGCGGAGGACTTGGCGTCCGAGTTCAGTGACGATAGCCTAGTCCATCTACCCTCCCCAGGCGCTCGCCTTCACTTTTCGCCCGCTCTCGACACTTCCATTTCACCTACATTCTCCAATTTCTCCCCGTCGACTTCTAGCGGTTATTCCATCCCGTCACCGGATTCAGCTAGCACTTCGTCAGACCCAGATGATGCCTGGAACCTCATCCCCTACAACGTCTCATGGGGTCATGAATACGAAGAATATCGTGCAGGGATCCTTCCGGGTCCGGAGGGAGACTGTATCTTCTTACGCTCCCCTACACCCTTGCGCAACCAGCGAGCCTCAGAAGCCTGCAAAAAATGTCGCGAGCGCAAGGCAAAGGTGTGTCCTCTCCCCCCTTCTGTCACCTCTTGTGATCGCTCAAAGCACCTTGCTGCTGTAGTGCACTGGAACTCGCCCTTCGTGTGCTCGTTGTGCTTCGCGTGATTACAACTGCGAATACGCGTCCGAGGCATCCTCGGAGTCCACAAGCACCGCCAAAGCCCGTCGCTCACGACGCGAGACTCGGGAGCCGGCACACAGGGATGTGGTAGCACCATCCCCTCCGAACCACTCTATCAAGGCAGAAATGCCCGATTTTCTCTCGCTCCAGTACACCGATCACACGAGCTCGTACTGGGAGGGCTCTACTCCAAGCGATGACTGTTCGGTAGAGGAACCGTGGCAGTTCCACGGTGGCTTACTCGCGGACACCACCGGGCAGTCCCTTGTAGGACAAGCATCAATTGCTGCCCCTCATCCGGTCCGTCATTCAGACTGCAACCAGCTTGTGGCACCGCTGCCTACACACGGCAATGCGCAAGCACACACGCAAATTCGGCTCCCCATGTTGCCGCAATTCGACATGCCTCCTCAACACCTTGCGGAACACGAGGTGTACATGCACCCTGAGGTCAAATATGAGCCAAGCGCGGCTTTCGGCCTTCATTCATACGATCCGTGAGTCTCGCACATGCGTTAGGCGTGCCTCCTCAGTTACTAATTCATGACGCCATCTATAATAGCACCGTCTACCACGCGGGGCAGGACTATGGCACCTCTATTCATTCCTTGGGCGTTGATTACGACGCAGCAGGGTTCCCCGTGCATATTCCTGCAAGCAAGTTGGGGTACAATGTGCACCCACCTCAATATGTTAATTATTTGCCAAGCCCATGAGTATCATCATATCCAGCAAGCAACTGCGCCTCGGAGCGCTTATTATCCCAACAACCCAAGCGGATTCTAACCTATCTTATTCACGTCTCATCTCGACCGTATAACAACATCTCGCCAATTATCTGTTACTTTCGCGCTTATTCGTTTATTGCTATCGCATTTTCTTTCAGGACAAAATATCCCTTAGTTACTCAATGCCGCATTCGCGTTGCAGTGTGGATTGTATTTTTGTTGCTTTCTTTGTTCGTATATTGCAGACTTGTGTGTAAGGATTTAATTAGTGGGGAGTAGCAATCCAAGTTATCATTATGTTTCAGAACCCCAGAGCCGCCACGACAAGGAACTTGTGTGCGTTTACTTTCCTCTCCGCAGCTAAATCAAAAACGGGAACGCGTCTCCAGCGAACTGGTATTGATGGCTTTTGGGGGCTGTCAGTGGCGGGCGTCTAAAGGTCGCGCGCTCATCAGCAGGCGTTGCCAGCCTTTCGTCCATGCACGACCGACGCCGCCTCAATGTCTTGCGAGGATCGCGCTTAATGGTCATTGCACTGATGTATATATGTATCGAAGCGCTGCTCGAAGCGACAGCGCCAAGGGGGCGGTTGTGAGGAGAGGGGGCGCCAGCAACTGGGTCGGGAGCCTGGGCCCCCGCGCACACTTGTAGCTGCGGCCGCTAGAGGTTTCGGCAACGCCAAGTAACCTGCCGGACCGACCCAGCCCCCATCCGCGCGTCGATCGAGTGCTCGTGACTGGCGCATGGCTATCCATATCCGGGAAGAGCATACATCACGAAGTATGCATTACGTTATCGAGAGAGCAGGTTGTCATGCGCACGGCTCAGCTGACGACACGCGATCTGCCCTCGGGCCCGGGAAACGTTGAGATCTGAGGGTAGTGAGAGGGGAAGGGAACCGCAACCAGGGCAAGGCGAACACGCAAAGACCCCGGAAAGGCCCCTTGCGCGGAAACCGCAGCGCATCGATGCGCGCAGATGCCCAATGCGGCAGCCCGTCCCTGATTAGGTTTCGCAGTGCGCGCGAAGTCCTTAAAAAATATTCGCCGACGGTAGTGGTCGGCGAAATTTTGGCGAAGCTATTCTAAAGTACATTGGGTGCAAAATTGTACGTGACCACAGCTTCTCTCCACACAGCGCGGCGCAATTGGGTTTTTCGGTTGGAAGCTTCACTTCGCGACGGTTGCCGTCCCCCACAGGGACGTCCGTACGGAGGTTGGGTTTTCTGCCACTTTCTGGATGCCACGTGGTTGCTTCCATTTTACGGGGGCCCAAGTGGAGCAGGCGGGGGACCTGGAGAAGGGCGGGGAGAGGATGATGACGTTTGCGCCGTGGAGGTAAGGGTGCTGTAGGGCGTCTACGGAAAGGCAAATTTCGCACCTGTTACACCGCGCCGACCGCGGTTGGGAGCACGTGTAACGAGCGTCGTCACGGTTCTGCGAAGCCCGAAATCGCGCGAATATTCTCATGGATGATGGGGTCCCCAACTGCGACGACACATTTATCCGAACCCACTGCACTGGGCCATTGTCGACAATCGGGATTTACGCGCCAATCCATCCTCCACAGGCGATGAAAATGTCACCCCCGCGCGATCTCCTGGGGTCTGCTTGAAAACCCGATCAAACGCGCGCACCAGAAGCTTAACTGAGAGGACTACCGATACGTTTGGGTGTGCTAGAAAGTTTATAGAAAAAAAAGAAAGTTTTTTTCTCCTTATGCGCAGGTCATCATGTTCCTCGTCGTCAGATGAGCCTGAGGGATCGTCTGACGTACATCACCAAGGTGAGGGCATCTGTTCCCAATGGCCTTGTTATCACCGCCAGGCAGCATAGGGCAAGCATGCCGAGCATAATCTGTGATCAGTTAGTCCATCGGTTTCTCTGCGCGTACTCTCACTGCCCCAGGACTGGTGCCTTTTATGACAGATATAGCCGATGCATCTCCAGCGAGCGCTTCAACACAGCACCCCATGGCATCGACAAAGAAACCGGACCTTGAATCTCATCGAGTTACACCGCGACTCACGGTGCGTGGATGCATACAGTGTCATCCATATACCGATTACGCCGCCACGTACCAAGCCCAGAAATCGACGTCGATGTGTGCGTTGTTAGCACGACCCAGTCTGTGGACTTACTCTCACGCTGATTCACATCAGCCAGCGTTGCTCGTAAAGCCGAGGCAGCTCTAGGTTATCTATTACCTCATTGACCCACTGCCGTACATATAGTCACGACGCTCGGTTCAAAATTGGGCCCCAAAATTGCCAGGAACAGATCGGAGGGATGCTCAAAATCGAGAGGCGCATTTTCAGGACCATCAACTCGCCGAGTAACTGAACGCATGGCGCCCAGCACGGTACTGTACAGCCCTCGCGACAATCCCGGCGCTGGAAGAGTGAGGAAGTCATCTGACGTGATCCATCACTTCCAGAGTCCTACTCTGGAAAAAGTTACCTGACAGGGGCATTTGAAATGTTACGGCATTGGTAGTGAACGTCACCAGCGAATCTACCGTGACACGTTTAGCTCTCCCTGGATCAGGTAACTCAGGCGTGCTGTTTTCAAGCAACTGCGGCCCGACAGTTCGGAGATCCGACCGAGCCAGCGTGGGAGGAATGAAAAGTGACCGGAACTGAGGGGGCATTTCAGTACGAGATAACGCAGAACCGAGGCTACAAGTCCATAATATTAGATAGAATTGTCTAAACGAGGGACAAGGCAAGCAAGATCCGGGGGTCATTGGGTGGGTGAGCCAGTACCACGTAGACAGATAATCGCAGTGGGCCGCGCAAAAATAACAAGCTTCCACGGTATAAAATTATAGTCGGGGTTGATAACAGAGTGAGTGGGGATACAATGCCTATGTCAGGCGGCCTAAGGTTCTGCATCTGACGACCAAGATGAATAATGTCGTGGCAAGCTCGAGTCCGCCCACTCACCGGACTCGTTGGGATAGCTGGAAAGGAAAGTCGGGTATATCTGTTCCCCTTTACCGCCTCACGAGGGCCGTGGCATCTGTGGAGGCTCTTTGAGAGGGTTCTCCTTTCGTGCTTGGTCAAGGAGCTCGTCCAGCCCCTTTTCTTTCACGGCTTTCTGGATATCATGGCGCATTCGTTAGGTAGAGCTCACAGTATATGCAATGACGAATTCGACGTACGCGGACACAATCTCGGTAACTAGCCCAGATTTTGCCGCACTTGCGTTCGTATTCGTCCGCCTTCTCCTTGGAATACTTAGCACGGCTTTCGGGTGATGCAGAGGCGGAAACGGCGGGCTCTAGATAGCCCTCAAACCAAGAATTAAAACAAGAGTCGTACTCGAGCTTCGACGCCGTGCAGCTTTGTTCGAGACTGTGAGCCATGGCGGTTTGGTTCGGGATTGAGCGGCGCGTACGAGAGATAGAGACAAGCGACGGTTGCGCGTTGTATCGGCAAGCGCCGTCGCTTTCATCAACTCCACAATGGTCCTCGTCCTCGTCATTGGCGATTTGCATATCCCCCACAGAATCCATGACTTGCCCTCAAAGTTCAAGAAACTTCTTGTTCCAGGCAAAATTCAGCAGATCCTTTGCACTGGGAACGTTTGCGACCGCGAAACCTACGACTATCTCAGGACGGTAGCAGCTGACGTGCATGTTGTCCGTGGCGATTATGACGAAGTGCGCAGCTATGTTTGTTCTTTTGAAAGCGTTTTCGTGTATTTAATACCCCACTACCAGTCCGTTACCTTCCCGCTATCCCTAACCGTGACCCATTCGCCCATACGAATAGGCGTCATTCACGGCCATCAGTGTATCCCAACGGGGGATTTGGACTCTTTAAATTCCATTGCAAGACAGATGGACGTTGACGTTCTTATATCTGGACACACCCACACGTATGGTTGATAGTTGGCGAATTGCCGGGCGGTTTGACTTATGGATGGTGAAAGGTTTCAAGCCATCGACCACGATGGCCGCTTCTTCGTGAATCCTGGATCGGCCACTGGAGCGTGGTCAGGCCATTTTAATGGGTAAGTGTCACATTCGCTGCTTCGTAGTCGTGGTCTTACAATCTGCTGCTTGCGAATTTCAGTGATCCCACGCCGTCCTTCGCTCTCATGGATATACAGGGCCCAGTGGTGGTAACATACGTATACCAACTCATAGACGGTGAAGTACGCGTCGAGAAAATCGAGTACCGCAAAGATGCGGAAGCCCTTAATGCCAGAGAGCGAGAAGCGGCTGGGCCTCGTAGCACGGTCATGCCACAAAGCATTCCAAGCGTGAGCGCTGCTCAGCAGAGCGTATGGTAGAATGTGAGCGCCGGATACGCTCTGACATTCGTCCCCCCAGATGCCATAGACTGTGACAGGCTTACTGACAATTGTATTTACAGGTTTTTGGCATTTGTAGCCTTCACGTCCCTTTTGCGTAGCCGTCAGCCAGCCTGAATTCGCACTGGCTAGAGAAATTATTGTTGTAACATGTTATTTTCCTTAGGGAGAGTATGATGATGGATCAACGAAGCAAGCGAGTGCACATTTATATTATATAAGCACGTTGCAATTATCGGACGATGAGTTTTGTTTCAGTTGGGCATCGGTCTCAAGATCGGTCCCCACCGTCGGTTGACCTCTGACCATGTTCCATCCGCTGTGAAAGGGTGGCTTGGCAACTTTTGCATGGTTCTAGTTTGGAACCCACACGGCGACTTGCTTCTGATGCCACGAGCACCTGGTGGCAATTGCTTGGCTTTGGTCCCTATCGGGCTTCTTGGAAGCCCAAAATGGAAGTATGTGCTCTTGGCATTGAACTACAATCTCTGCATTACTCACTCAAACCTCGGAACGTGACTCCGACTTGGCTTTCTCGCTCTCACTGCTCTCGCGTGGCGTCCCACGACTATGAGAGCCTCGTGCCGACCGATCCCTGAACGCTCAGAGGGTCTGAATTCGCTGGGTCACATGGCCATGTGTGTCTCATTACCTTTCGCTTCTCCAAGAGTCGGAGGCAGGTTTTTTACTCAGCTCTGTAACCAAGACTCTCTGGGTTTTTCGGGTTTGGCATCTTCAAGCGCGCTTGTTCGTATGTACTACGTCGTTGGCACATGTACCTCCATGCGTGCACTCAACTTCGACACAATGTTGTCCGCGTGGCACCCCACCTGCTGTCTCGCGGGCTCCTCGCTATCAGGCACTATGCTAGCTCGTGACTGAAGGGATGGGGTTTAAAAACAGTGCATTGTTCACCACTCCGATCTTCAGCTGCAAGTCTATCTCGCAGGTCCTCTGTCGTCTCCTTTTGTCGTGCCCATAAATCACCAATGGCCTCGTTCTCTAAGCTCCTCTCCTCTGTGCTCATTGCGCTTCTTTATGCCTCCACCACGACCGCGACCCCGTGGCCTTCGATCTCGAAGCATACCACTCATCGTACGCGCACCGTTGGTCCAGACGGGAGCCTCAAGCTTGAGACGTTCCACCCCGAGTCAACTTTCGAGGTCTACTTCTACCTCTTTGCGTTTCGTGATAGTTCTGTCTGCTGACATGCTGAGCAGGGATTTGGTGTTGAGGGATTGGATCACCCCCTTGCACGTCGTGCTGGCAACTTCGACATCAAAGCCGCCTCGCTGTCCTTTCTCGCGTCTAAGTTGGGTATTCATCAAAACGATATTCAGTTCCGTACGAGTGCGAATGCAGAAGTGGCGCAGCACGCCTTCCTGAAGCAGCAGATTGTGTGTCGAATCCTTCCTTTTTCGTAATCGTGACG
>WNGR01002577.1_pt1 | contig 23787 bp, 31 predicted proteins | sample 5407581 | NCBI WGS metagenome assembly WNGR01 (sample SAMN13153383, study PRJNA577476) | soil metagenome | isolation source: 80 cm soil or saprolite under Garry oak tree replicate 2 | place: USA:California | collected 2016-06-15
CCGAGGTAGGGGGCCACCCGCATGACGTACCGGGTGAAGGCCTGCTCGACGGTGAGCTCCCCGACCGGGCGCCGTTCGGCGTCATAACTGTCCAGCAGCCCGGGCCCGGCCACGCCGCCCAGCGTGAGCGCCAGCTTCCAGGCCAGGTTGTGCGCGTCCTGCACGCCCGTGTTGCCGCCGTAGCCGCCGTTCGGCGGGACCACGTGGGCCGCGTCCCCGGCCAGGAAGACCCGCCCGTCCCGGAACCGCTCGGCGCAGTTCGCCTCGGCCCGCCAGGTCGCGATGTCGTCGATGACCACACCGATGTCCGGCACGCCGATGGCGGCCCGCAGCAACTCCAGCGCCCGCTGCTCGGTGATCCCTTCGGCCACGTTGGCCCAGGGGGCGGACGGGAAGGCGGCGATGACCTCCGGGCGCGAGGTGTCCCCGACCAGGTTGACCACCAGGAAGCCGGCGTTGCCGCTGCGGTCCAGCCGGAAGAACCCGCGCATCAGCGGGTTCGTCACGTAGTGAACGCCCTGGTTCCGGTCCGCCAGGAGCGGCCCGAGATCGGCCAGCGCGCGGAAGTAGATGGTGATGCTGTTAGACAGCAGGCCGTGGCCGCGCATGCCGATGCCGAGCCGTTCGCGGACTGGGCTGCGGTTTCCGTCGGCCGCCACGACGTACTGCGCGCGGACGAGGCTCTCCGACTCGTTCGACAGGTCGCGGATGACCGCCGTGACGCCGTCCGCGTCCTGCTCCAGCGACGTGCACTCGGTGCGGTACCGCAGCCGCGCGCCGAGTTCGGCCGCCCGGACCCGCAGGATCGGTTCCAGCGCGTCCTGGTTGATGAACAGCCGCACCGTCGGACTGAACTCGTCGACCCCGGCGTTGAGGTTCGGAAAGTAGTTCGCGATCTCCCGGCCGGCCAGCGACTCGACGTTGTTGATCCCGCCGTCCGGCGGGTACTGCTCCTCCGACTTGCGCCGGACCGCGTCCTCGAGACCGGCCGAGCGCAGGATCTCCACCGTGCGGAGGTGGAAGTGGCCGGCCCGGGCGTTGATCGCGGTGCCCGCGTGGCGCTCCACGGCCAGCACGTCGACTCCGTGCCAGCGCAGGAACAGCGCGGCCGACAGGCCGACCAGGCTGCCGCCGACGATCAGTACGGGCACATCCTCGCTGGCTGCGCGGTCCATCGGAAACCTCCGCACGTCCCGCCGTGATGGTGGTCCGATGCTAGGCAGGCCCGTCGGCATTCGGCAATCGGAGAGTATGAATGTAAGTCATTGCTGGCAGCAATAAATGCTGCTAGAAGTGGGTAATGAGCCTCGCGGGCGTAGACCTTAACCTTCTCGTGGCGCTCGACGCGCTGCTCGCCGAACGCAATGTGACCCGCGCGGCCGAACGGGTCGGGCTGAGCCAGCCCGGGATGAGCAACACGCTGGCCCGGCTGCGCAAGCTGTTCGGCGACCCGCTGCTGGTCCGCGAGGGCCTGACCCTGGTCCCGACGCCGCGGGCCGAGTCGCTCCGCCAGCCCGTCGCCGACGCGCTGAGCCTGATCGAGCATGCCCTGGACAACCGGCCCGGCTTCGACCCGGCACGGGACCATGTGACGCTGACGGTGAGCTGCTCCGACTACAGCCTGCTCATGCTCATCGGCCCGCTGGTGCGACGACTGGCCGCGACCGCCCCGGGCCTGACCATCCAGGTCCTGCCCCGCGCCCCCGACCCGGTCCGCCTGCTCCGCGACGGCGACGCGGACCTCGTCATCGAGCCCGTCGAGATCATGCCGGATACTTCGCTGCCCAGCCAGCGGCTGTTCGCCGACCGCTGGATCTGCTGTGTCTGGGAGGGGACCGCCGAGGTCGGCGAGGTGATGACGATGGAGACCTACCTACGGCTCGGGCACCTGGTCTACTCCGCCGTGCGCGGGCACCCGGTCTCGATCGTCGACACGTACCTGGCCCAGGCCAGGGTGTCCCGCCGGATCGAGTTCACCGTGGAGAGCTTCCTGCTCGCGCCGTTCCTGCTGCAGGGCACAGACCTGGTGGCCGTGGTGCCCGAGCGCGCGGCCGGCCACCTGCGCCGCACGGCCGACGTCCGGTTCCTCGAGCCGCCGATGGACCTGCCCCCGATCACCGAGATGCTGTGGTGGAACCCGCGCCGCACCATGGACCCGGCCCACGCCTGGCTCCGCGCCCGCATCGCGGAGATCGCCGCCGAACTCGACCAGGCCGTTCCGGCCGGGCCCGCCGCCTAACGCGCCCGGACCGGAGCCCCGGTCAGGCGCGCGAGCCGCCGGGCGAAGGCCGGCCCGTTGATCAGCCATGGATGCCCGGCGTGAGCGTCGGCCGTGCCCTCGTGTACCCAGCTGGCCACCTCGACCAGCGCGCGCAGGCAGACGACGGCCTGGTGCCACCTCAGCTCGCCGGGCCCGACCGTGACCGCCGCCTGGCGCTGGTAGTCGCGAATGAACCGGCGCGCCAGCACCCGGCCGAGTATCCGGACCGGCGGCCGCTGCCAGCCCGGCACGCGCAGGGCCGGCTCGCTGAGCTGCAGCGAGGTGAACCCGACGTCGTGCGCCCGCGGCGCGAGCAGCGCGGTGCTCCAGTCGAGCACGGTCACCCGGTCACCGTCGGCGAGCAGGTTGAACGGGTGCAGGTCGCCGTGGCAGATGACGTCAGGAGCTGGCCGCGGCGGATGGTCGGTCAGCCAGCGGGCCGCGTTAACCAGGTCCGTTCGGCCGAATTCGCCGGCGTACCGCGCTACCGCGCCGAGCAGGCCCGGCACCGTCACCGGCACCTCGCGGAGCTGCTCCAGCTCATCGCGCACCAGGCCGGGGTCGAGCGCGTGCAGCCGCGCCATCGACGTGGCCAGCAGATCCGGGATCTGGCGTAGCAGTCGCGGCACGGCGGCGGGGGACAGCCCGTCCAGGCCGGACAGCGCCGGGCCGCCCGGCGCCCGGTCCATGATCATGAACGCCAGGCCGAGGCCGTCGTCCGGGCTCCCGGCCGCCCGCACGATCGGCGTCGGGAAGCCCGCGGCGGCCACCGCGCGCTGCACGATCGTCTCCTTGCGCGCCGAACCCGGGTCCGGCATCAGCCGGGCGACCAGCTCGGCCGGCCAGCCCGCCGGCGGATTCGCCAGCGAGAAAGCGAAGAGCTCGGCCCAGAACCCGCCCCGCATCGGCTCGGGCCGGCGCTCGTACTCCAGCTCCGGCGGGCCGGCGGCGGTCCGCAGCACCCCGATCAGCCGTTCTGCTATGCCAGTGTCAACCGTCACGGTATTTACCGTAACAGTGTTCTCTGATACTGTCTAGTCATGACTTCCGCGGCGGAGACCGGCGAACCGCTGACCATCGACGACCTGGCCCGGCAGGTCCAGCTTCCGGTCCGCACCATCCGCGAGTACCACACGATGCGCCTGCTGCCCCCGCCCGAACGGCAGGGCCGCCTGGGCCTGTACCACGACCAGCACGTCCAGCGCCTGCGGCTGATCACCCGCCTGCAGCGCCGCGGTTACTCCCTGGCCGGAATCCGCGACCTGCTCGCGGCGTGGGAGAGCGGAACGGACCTGGTGACCCTGCTCGGTGTCGACGAGAGCCAGGCGGCTCTGGACGAGACACCGCTGTGGCTGACCCGGGCGGAGCTGCTCCAGCGGCTGCCGTCCCTGGAGGAGGCCACGCTCGCCCGGGCCGGCCAGATCGGGCTGGTGCGCTCGCAGCGCGAGGACCACTTCAGTGTCCGGAGCCCCGCGCTGCTCGCCCTGGTGGCCGACTGGGTCCGGGCCGGCGTCCCGCTCGGCGAGGCGCTTGACCTGATCGAGGTGCTCGTCGCTGACCTCGATACGCTGGCGGGCAAGCTGGCCGAGGAGATCGTCGCGCGTATCTGGGAGCCGCTGTCGGCCGCGGGCCGGGCCGGGGAGCTGCCCGACCTGCTCCGGCGGGGACGGCCTCTGCTGCTCCAGGGCGCGGCCAGCACGCTGGCCGACCGGATCGGCGCGGCGCTGGCCGGGCGCGCCGGTACCGCCCGCGACGGTGACCAGCTCCTGGCCGTACTCGACGAGATACGGGTGGGCGCGGTCGCGGACGCCGCGGGCACGATCCACCGGGTTAGGAGGCGATAGGTGAGCATCGCGAACACCGAGCAGGCCGAGCACTGGAACACCGGCCCGAGCGTCGCCCACTGGGTCGCCAACCAGGCGCGCTACGACCGCATGCACGCGCCGTTCGCCGCCCTGATCCTGCGCGCCGCCGCCCTGCGGGCCGGCCTGAACGTGCTCGACGTGGGCTGCGGCAGCGGCGGCACCACGCTCGCCGCCGCCCGCCTCGTCACGCCCGGCCGGGCGCTCGGCCTGGACCTGTCCGGCCCGATGCTGGCCCAGGCCCGCGCGGGCGCCGAGGCGGCCGGCCTGGCCAACGTGACGTTCCAGCAGGGTGACGCGCAGGTGGAGTCGCTCGAGCCGGCTGGCTTCGAGGTCGTCATATCCCGCTTCGGGGTGATGTTCTTCGCCGATCCGGTCGCCGCCTTCGCCAACATCAGGTCAGCCACCCGGCCCGGCGGCCGGCTGGTGTTCGCGTGCTGGCAGCCACTGGCGGCCAACCAGTGGCTGCTGGTTCCCGGGGCCGCCCTGGCCGAGCACCTGCCGCCCCCCGCCCCCGTCCCGGCCGACGGGCCCGGCATGTTCGCCTTCGCCGACCCGGACCGGCTCCGCCCGATCCTGGCCGCGGCCGGCTGGCGGGACGCCGAGATCACCTCGGAGCACGCCTCGATCCTGGTCGGCGGCGGCGGGACCGTCGACGACGCGGTCGAGTTCCTGCGCACCGCGACGCAGGGCCGGACCATGCTCGCCGGCGCCGACCCCGCCACCGCGGACCGCGCGCTCGCCTCGGTCCGCGCCGCGCTCACCCCCCACGCCGACGCCGACGGCGTCCACCTGGACGCCGCGGTGTGGCTGGTCCAGGCGGTGGCGCCATAGTCCGACGGCCCATTGCCGCCTTACCCCAGATCACCGTCAGCCGGCGGGGATGCGTTCCTGCTCGCGGGCCGGCAGGGTCAGCGCGCGGGCATCGGCCGCGGTGGGGTGGTTCAGGTCCAGGGCACGCGGCCACAGCCGGGCGTAGCGGACGACCGCGATCTCGGCCGCGTACACCCTGCCTCGGCAGCCGCCTCGGCGCTCTTCGCGGCTTGATCCTAGATTGGTCAGGAGGGCGGGAACGGCCAGCCCACTCCGGCCTGCTCAACCATGACCGCGGCGTCGGGCGGTGCATCCTGCCTGATCTGCCCGGCGAGTTCCCGGGCTTCGTCCTCGTTGCCCGCGCCGACGTAGAGGTACCTCCAGCGCCGTAGGATCGCCCGGCCTTCACCGTCCAGCTTGCGCGCCAGCGCGACCGCTTGGCGGTGCGAGCCGAGCTCAACCCGGACCTCCCACTGGGCGGCCCCCGCTCCCAGCGACTCGGCGGTCTCTTCGTCCACCAGTCGCTGGTGCTCTGCCTGCCGCTCGGCTTCGGTCTGCGGCATCGGGACGTCCGGGGTTTCCCACCGCTCCTCGATAGGGTGCCAGCGATGCACGGCGGACTCCGCCGCGAGGCCGTGCCTGGCCAGCACGTCGCGGGCGATCCGTCCGGCGTCTCCGGCAGCGGCCTCGGTGCCGGCGTACAGGAAGATCTGCGCTTCCCCCGCGCCGACACCGATGCCCCGGCCGACCTGGCGGCGGATGTCTTCTTCCGCCTGCCGCAGGGAAGAGGACTGCCCGGCTGGCGCCGGGCTCACGGAGATGGTGACGCGCCAGTCATCGCTGTCTGCCACGACACGACCTTAACGCCGCGCTGGCCGCATAGCACCGGCCAGAAGGATGCGAGCGCCGACAGCCCAGCCTGGGCTACCTCCATGTCCTGGCTGTAATGGCCCCGGCCCCGGTGCGGCCGCCTTGACCGCGTAACGCTGTTCGGCCGCATGCACCTGGGGCAGCCCGATGAAATCCACGAACTCCGCGAACGTGGGCAACTCATGCATCGCCGCGGTGGGGGTGCCCGCCTGAGCGATCTCCTGAAGTATCCGCCGCATGGCCCCGGTCGCCGCCAGCAATGCGCTGAGAGGGAAGATAACGATCCGGTATCCCAGCTCCTTCAGGCGGTCCAGGCTGACCGGCGGGGTCTTGCCCCCTTCGGCCCAGTTGAACAGCAGCGGCACGCCGGGAAAGGCCCGCACCGCCTCCTCGGCTTCCGCCTCACTGGTCAGCGCCTCGATGAACAGCGCGTCGGCCCCGGCCTCGCGGTACATCCGCCCGCGCTCGAGGGATCGCTCCAGGCCTTCCACGGCCCGCGCGTCGGTCCGGGCGATGATCACGAACTCGGGCTGCGTACGGGCCTCCACCGCCGCCCGGACCTTCTCCGCCATCTCTTCGGCCGGGATGACCAGCTTGCCCTCCAGGTGCCCGCACTTCTTCGGGGCCACCTGATCCTCGATGTGGATACCGGCGACCCCGGCCGCCTCGTAGGCACCGACCGTGCGGATCACGTTCAGCGGGTTGCCGTAGCCGGTGTCCGCGTCGGCAATGACCGGGATGTCCACGCAGGCCGCGATCCGCCCGGCGTTGCCGGCCATCTCGGTCATGGTCAGCAGGCCAACGTCCGGCCCGCCGATGAGGGCCGCCGAGGTCCCGAACCCGGTCATGTACACCGCAGGGAACCCGGCCTCCTCCACCAGTCGCGCCGACAACGGGTCGAAAGCCCCGGGCGCCACGATGGTCTGGCCGGAGTCCAGCAAGGCCCGCAGCCGGGCCGCGCCGCCTGGCCGCCGGGTGAGCCGGGCCGTCACTCGACGTCCCGGTCCCGCACTAGCCCGGCTCGCTCCTGACGGACACCGCCCTGCTCGCATGCCACCACGGCTGCACTCTAAGCCTTACGGCGCCGGCACAGCCAGGCCCGCGGATCAGGGCGGGCACCTTGATCAGGAACAGCCACGCGTTGATCACGCCGCCGACTTAGGTACCGAACGGCTGCGACGACTGGAGATCACTCGCCATGGGTGAAGACGCGGCGTCGCGAGCCAGTCATGCTGACAGTGGCCCGAAGCGAAGGAGTCCGTCATGACGGCAGAGACGGCACCGCGGCCGGTACGTACGCCAGGCGTTCGCCAGCGCATGGTCAGGTACTGGATCGTGCTGGCGACGGTGCGGCACATACTGCAGGACCGCCGGTTCCAGGAGACCGTAATCGTGGGCGCCATCGGGGTGGTGGCGCTGGCCCAGGTAGGCCGGGACAACCAGGCGCGCCCGGTGCGCCGCGCGGCCTCGTGGTACAAGACGCACGGCGTCAGCCACGAACTGGCCCGCGTGCGTGAGGCCCTAGAGCCGGGCAAGGAATAGCCGAGCGGCTACCGCTGAGCCCGCCCGCGCGGGCGCAGGCCAGGCCGCACAGGAAATAAAGCCGCGAGAGCGCGCCGCAGTTCGGGCAGACGCCCGGGCCGGTGCTCGTGGCGGCATGATAGCCAGGCGCTCTTGCCCGCCGCGTGATACATCTGATCGAGGCGGAAGGGAGCCGCGGATGGCGGACGGTCGCGGGCCGCGGATCGACCTGCACAGTCACGCCGGCCGCTGCTTCCTGGCCGGCCTGCCGGCCGGGCATGCCCTGGTGGCAGCGCTGGGCGCGGCGGTTGATGACCAGCCAACACGCGGTCGCCGAGGCCGGCGGCCTGGTCGGCGCCTGGCCCTGCGGCATCACCAGCCGATCCCTCGCCGACTTCGGCACCGAGATCACCCGGCTCGCCGAGGTGGCCGGCCCGGGCCACGTGGCCCTCGGCACCGACCTGGACGGGAACTACCGTCCGGTCCTGACCAGTTACGACCAGCTCGACGACCTCGCCGGCCTGCTGCGCGACCGCGGCCTCCCGTCGGACCGCATCCACCAGATCCTCGGCGGCAACGCCATGAAATTGCTGGGCCGGGTGCTCTGACCGGTATTTACACCGGCCAAGCCGGGCTGCCAGGCTGTGCTGCACGGCGGCTCGGTGGAGTCGTGGGGAGGGAGGGCGTCTCATGCCTGCGGATCATGTCCATTTCAACGGCAGCGTCAACCTGGGCGACGCTGAGGCGGTGATGCGCGAGGTCGCCGCGCGGGTCCCGTCCGGCCTGCGGCGCATCCCGGACGGCGAGACCGGGGACCGGGGCAACTGGATCTTCTTCCAGCTGCAGAAGTTCCTGCAGCTGCCCTGGCTGGTGCCGTCGCGGCCGGTGGGCGCGGAAGACGGGGAGTACGACCAGCTGCCGCAGCTGCAGCTGGCCGACGGGGCCGATCCGGCCCAGGTGACCTGGCCGGACATCGGTTACGCCGATGCCTACCTGGAGTCGTACCGGGTCTTTGCCGGGCTGCGTGCCGACGGCGTGATCCCGGCCGGCGTCCGCTTCCAGGTCGAGTACCCGACGCCGATGGCCTCGATCAGCGGCTACATCGTGCCGGAGCAGCAGCAGGCGTTGCTGGACTCGTACGAGCGAGCGATGTTCGCCGACCTGGACCGACTGCTGTCCGCGATCCCGTCCGGTGAGGTGGCCGTGCAGTGGGATGTCGCGGTGGAGTTCGGCATCCTGGAGGAGGCCTTCGCGCCGGGCGGCGCGCAGGCTTTCGACGCGATCATCGCCGCGCTGGCACGGTGCGTGGACCACGTGCCCGCCGAGATCCCAGCCGGGCTGCACCTGTGCTACGGAGACTACGGTCACCAGCATTTCATGCAACCCGCGTCGCTGGCCCTGCAGGTCCGGGTGGTGAACGCGGTCACCGCGGCGGCCGGAAGACCGGTGAGCTTCGTCTCCTTCACCGTGCCGCAGTACCAGCGCGAGGAGAGCTACTTCACGCCGCTGGCCGGGCTGACCGCAGATCCGGGCACTGAGCTGAACTTCGCGCTGGTGCCGTACCACCCGGCCGAGCAGGCGGCGGGGACGACCGGTGATCAGGTGCGGCTGATCGATTCGGCCCTGGCCGCCAGCCCGGGCGGCCACCGCGACTGGGGCATCTGCACCGAATGCGGGATGGGCCGCGTGGACCGGGACGAGATCCCGGCCCTGCTGGACCTGCACCGGGAGATCATCGCGGCCCGGTAGCGACCCCAGGCCTGGGTACACGGCGCCCGGCGAACCACTTCACCGCGGTCGTGCGTATCACTGCTGTGTACCTGCCCCCTCCGATCTAGCGGGCAGGGCAGTGACGGGGGGCCATCACCATGCCGCGGGCAACGCTAGGTATCGGAACCGTCCTGATCGTGGGGTCGGCCCTCGCGTTCGCGCTGGACGGGCCGATGGCGCAGGCCGCGTACCGGCAAGGCCTGGACCCGGCCGCGTTCGGGTTCTGGCGGGCCCTGGCCGGGGCGGTGGTGCTCGGCGGCTTCCTGGCCACCCGGCCGCAGTCAGGCGTCCTGGCCGGAGTCCGGCGGATGCGGCGGGCGGCCGCCATCCGGCTGGCGCTGGCGGCCCTGACCGGGCTCGGCCTGAACCTGGCCTTGTTCCAGGCCTTCGCCCGGCTGCCGGTAACCGTCGCGGTGGCCGCCTTCGGCTGCTACCCGCTGCTCGTCGCCGCCTGGGAGGCGGCCTCGCGCCAGCGTTCGGCGGGCGGGGTCAGGCTGGGCCTGGCCGCGGTGGCCGTCATCGGGCTGGTCTTGCTGATCCGGCCGAATCCATCGGTCTCGGTCCCCCGCCGCCGGGCTGCTGCTGGCCCTGCTGGCTGCCGTCCTGCACGCCGCTTACATCGTGCTCAGCCGGGACGGGTGGGGTGAGATCGGCGACGGCCACGCTCCTGGTCGGCAGCGGCGTCGCCGTCCAGCTGGTGCCCCGCCCTGCCCCGTCCCCGGGCCGGATCGGTGCCTCGTTAGGCTCGACCAGAGAAGCAGAAAACGGGCCGAGACGAAGGTGAAACCATTGGCACAGGACAAGCAGTGGTTTGTTGGCACGCTGCGTCGCCTGGGTTACACAGAGGCGGCCGAGGAGGCGGAACGGGAGCTGCCCGATCCGGTTTCCACCGACGAGCTCATCAAGTTCGCCGACCGATTCAACATCTCCCGCGACGAGGTGATGAGCCAGATGGGCGGGAGCCCCTGACCTCGCACCAATTGACCAGCTAGGACGGGCGTCCTTACGCTGCCGGAGTGAAGCGTGAGCACGCGCTGCCCGCCAGGGCCTGGGCTTCGCCGTGGCCTGGGACAAGCCCGGCGGCTTCACCGGCCGCGACGCCCTGCTCGGGCAGAAGGAAGCCGGCGTCCAACGCAGGCTGGTCCAGTTCGCGCTGCGCGATCCGGACACCTTCGCCTACCACGACGAGCCGGTCTACCGCGACGGCGCCCTGGCCGGCCGGGTGAGTTCGGCCGCCTACGGCCACACCCTCGGCCGTACCGTCGCGCTCGGCTACGTGACCGCCCCGGAGCCGGGCGCGCCGCCCTCCTGGTACGCCGCCGGGGACTACGAGATCGAGATCGCCGGCGAACGCGTCCCCGCCGACGCCTCCCTGCGCCCCCTCTACGACCCCAAGTCGGAGCGCCCCCGCGGCTGACCCGGTCCCGCGTGCAACCGTGACGGCCGCCCGGACGTCTGAGGGGAAACGGGTTATCGGGAGGCGGCCATGCGAACGTGGCTCGGTGCTGCCTGACCGACCAGATCACCGTGAACGGCGCGCAGCAGTCCCCGGTCTGGGACAACGGCGGCGGCCTGGGAAGGCTGATCCGGAGCCTGCTCCGCCGGTAGATCCTGCCAGACTGGGGGCTTGATGTGCTGACGGGACCCCCGGGGGCTGCCAGATGGAACCGACCGCGACGATGTCCGCCTCGCCGGCCTTGCGGGCCGAGCCCGAGTCGGCGGAGGTGCGAGCGCGCCAGCTGGCAGCGGCGCGCCGCCGGGCCACCGCTCTGCTCGGCGCGGTCACGGTCCTGTTCGTGGCCGTGACCGCGGCCGGCGTCCACGGCACCCTGCTCGGTTACGTGCAGGCCGGCGCCGAGGCTTCGATGGTCGGCGGGGTGGCCGACTGGTTCGCGGTGACCGCGCTGTTCCGCCATCCGCTGGGGCTGCCGATCCCGCACACCGCGCTGATCGTCGAGCGCAAGGACCAGTTCGCAGCGACCCTCGGCCGGTTCGTGCAAGAGAACTTCCTCAACGCCGAGGTCCTGACCGAACGGATCGGAGCCGCTCGCATCGTCCCGCGGCTGGCCGCCTGGCTGGCAAAACCGGCCAACGCCGCCCGCGTCGCCGGTCACGCCGCGGACGCGGTGGTCACCGTGGCCGAGGCGCTGCGCGACGAGGATGTCCAGCGCGTGCTCACCGCCGAACTGACCCGGGTGATCGACACCGTCGAGGTGGCACCGCTGGCCGGGCGGACTCTGCGGGTCGTCATCGCGGGCGGCCACCACGCCGAGCTGTTCGGCACGATCGTGTCCGCCGCCGAGCGCTATCTCGGCGACCACCAGGTCGAGCTGCGCCAGCTGTTCGAGGGTGAGGCTCCGCGCTGGGTGCCCGACGCGGTCTACCGGCGGGTCTTCGACCGGCTGTACACCCGGCTGCGCGAGCGCCTGGTCGCCATGGCCGCCGATCCCGGCGACGAGACCCGCCGTCAGTTCGACGCCTGGCTGGCCGGGCTCCCGGACCGCCTGGAAACCGATCCCGAGCTGCGCGAGCGCGGGGAGAGCCTCAAACGCGACGTGCTGGGCAGCACGCTGCTCCGGGACTGGTCCTCGGAGCTGTGGCAGAAGGCCAAGGACGCGCTGCGCACCCAGGCGGCCGACCCGGAGTCCGAGCTGCGCCAGCGGCTGGCCGACGTGCTGGCGGCGGCCGGGCGGCGCCTCGGCTCGGACCAGCGCCTCGCCGACGGCCTGGACCGCATGATCGAGTCGGGCGTCCGGGCCCTCGTCGACCATTTCCACGACGAGCTGGCCGGCCTGGTCACCGGGACCATCGAGCGCTGGGACGCCGCCGAGACATCGAACCAGCTGGAACTGCTCCTCGGCCGCGACCTGCAGTACATCCGCATCAACGGCACGGTGGTCGGCGCCGGCGTGGGCCTGATCCTGCACGCCGTCGTCCTGGCCCTGGGCTGAAGGTCAGACGTCGCGCCTGGCCTTCGCCCGGCCGGAGGCGACGGCCTCGGCGAGCGCGGCGTGATCGCGTACGGTCTGGTCCGCGTAGCTCACCCCGAAGTCGGCCACGGCCTGCTCGAACTTCGCGGAACCGCCCAGGTAGGCGGCGATCGCGAAGCGGTCCCCGGTGCGGGCGTGAGCCCGGGCCAGCGTCCAGCCGCACAGCTCGCCGTAGTCCGCCATCTCCGCGGGACCCATCCGCTCGATCGGCGCGGAGTACTTCCAGTCCCGTAGCTGGCGCAGGTAGTAGTCCGTTCGGCCAAAACCGGGCACGGTCGTGCGCTGCCAGCCGAGAAAGATGTCGCTGGCCGCCTGCATCAGCCGCTGGCCCGACACCACCCGCTCGCCCTGGTTGTCGTACTGGCTGTCTCCGGCGTAAGCGGCCAGCACCGAACGTTCGGCCTGCTTGGCCTGCAGCATCAGCGGGTCGAGGTCGTCCTCGGCCTCCATCAGCAAGATCCACGCCTGGGTGCCGACGCTGCCCACCCCGACCACCTTGCGGGCCACCCGGGTCAGCCGGAACCGGCCGAGCAGGTGCTGGCGGTCCGCCGGCAAGGTGCGCGCGTAGTCGCCGACCAGGGAGCGGAGCATGTCGTAGTTCGCGTCGGCCGCGAGTTCCTCGACCGGGACGATCAGCGGCGGGTTAGGGACGATCTCGCGCTGACCGTCGACCACCCTGGTCAGCTTGGCCACCGCCTGGGTGCTGTCCCGGGTCCTGACCTTGGCCGCCATCGACTCGGACTCCTTGACCACGCTCTTCTTCAGCCGCAGCTTGAAGCGGGCGAAGGCGTCCTCCACGTCCAGGTGGGAGTACCAGACCTCCAGCGTCGGCGAGGCGGCGAACTCGCGCATCGCCTTGCGGTACCGCGTGGCGGCCGCCACCGCGACCCGGCGGGCATCCGCCGCGGCGAAGCCGTTGTCCCGTCCCGCCACCACCAGGCTGGCCACCAGCCGCTTGACGTCCCATTCGAACGGTCCGGGCAGCGTCTCGTCGAAGTCGTTGACGTCGAAGACCAGCCGCCGCTCCGGCGACCCGAACACGCCGAAGTTGGACAGGTGCGCGTCCCCGCATAGCTGCACGCGGAAACCCGAGGTGGGGGTGGCCGCCAGGTCGGCCGCCATCGGCAGTGCGGCGCCGCGGAAGAAGGTGAACGGCGAGACCAGCATCCGGCCGTGCCGAACCGGCACCAGTTCCGGGACCCGCGACTTCGCCTGCTCGAGCAGCAGGGCCACCGGGTCTCGCCCCGGCCTCGGGCCGAAGTCCCGGTGCGACTCGAGCGGAACGCTGCCTCGGGCCGCCTTGCCGGCCGTGGCACTCCGGTCCCGGCCCGCCTGCCCGTTGTCCATCGTTGCCTTCGCTATCCGATCACGCACCGTTTACCCTTCCCAGCGTGCCATGCCGCGGCCCAGTCACGCCACGCACGACGGAGGAGCAGATGCTTGCCGACGACCTGACCACGACGTTCCTGACCGCGCAGGCGGCGTTCGCTGAACGCGTGCACGCCGTCACCCCGGACCAGTGGCAGCTGGGCACCCCGGACGCCCAGTGGACCGTCGCCGACCTGGGCGGCCATCTACCCGCTGGCCCAGGCCATCGTCGACCGGACGCCCGCCGGCCTGTTCGACGCGCCGGTCGACGTCGGCGCCGACGCTCCGGTCATCGACCGGCTGGTGGCGCTGACCGGCCGTCGCCCCGCGTGACCGGCGCGCCCGGCGTGACCGGGACGCCGTCGGCGCACAGCGGACACTCCTGCGCGGGCCACGCCCGGCTCGGCATCGTGCCGGCCGCGTACAAGGGCACGCCCAGCCTGGCCGGAACCATCGTGCTCGCCTCGCCCAGCGCGATGACCGCGGCCACGGCCACGGGGACCGCGCCCTGGCCCCGCAGTTCCTCCAGGCAGGCCGCCACCGCCGTGCCGGCGTTGACCGCGTCGTCGGTGACGCCCACCCGCCAGCCGCTGATCCCGCCGTGCACCTGAGGGAGGCGGTACCTGGCTACTCCGGGTGCGCGATAGCCAGGCAGGAAGGCCACCCCCAGCCGATCGGCGACGGCATAGGCCAGGTGCGCGCCCCCCTCGAGCGGGCCGCACACCGCGTCGGGCGTGTGCTCGCTCAGCCGTTCGGCTAGCCAGTCGACGTACGGCCGCAGCCGGGCCGGGCTCAGGAACAGCGCGTCGAGGTCCAGCCACAGATCTCCGTGGTATCCGGTGCCCAGATCGAAGTGCCCCGCCAGGGGCCGGACCAGCTGAACCACCTCCGAGGACTCCACCACGCCATGATCCCAGCGCTCACGCCGGCTACGCGCCGCCGGCCCGCGCGTCCGGTGGCGGTTTCTGCTTGCCCTTCCCGGCATGCTCGTCTACTCTCTTTAACTATGTATATAGATAAACAGGGTGACCCGGCGGGAGGCGGCGCGGACGCGCCGTCCCGGATCACCTTCCGGCTGAACCCGGCGTCGGGGGTGCCGACCTACCTCCAGCTGGTGCACCAGGTGGAGCAGGCGCTGCGGCTGGGCTACCTGGCCCGGGGCGATCAGCTCCCGCGGGTCAAGGACGTGGTGGGCACGCTGGCCATCAACCCCAACACGGTGCTGAAGGCCTACCGGGAGCTCGAGCACCGCGGTATCGCCGCCGGGCGGCCGGGCCAGGGCACGTTCGTCCGGGCCGAGCCGGCGACAGTCCCGCTCGCGGAGCTGAACGGGCTGAGGGAAAGCCTGCTCACCTGGCTGCGCGCCGCGGATTCCGCCGGACTGGACGCGGACGGGATGGCCGCGCTGTTCACCGCCGCCCTGCGGGATTTCCATGAGCGCCGCGCGGCCGCCGGGGCGCCGCGCGGCGCCCCGGAGCAGGATCCCGGGCAGGCGGGCCGGACGGCATGAACGTCATCGAGGCCGCCAGGCTCAGCCGGCGGTACCGGGCCACCTGGGCGCTGCGGGACTGCACGCTAGCGATCCCGGCCGGTCGGGTGGCCGCCCTCGCCGGGCCGAACGGAGCGGGCAAGACCACGCTGATGCACATGGCCGTCGGCCTGATCGCCCCGACCGAGGGCCGGGTGACGGTGCTCGGCGGCCGCCCGGCTGGATCGCGCGAGGCGCTGGAACGGGTGGCGTTCGTGGCCCAGGACGTTCCGCTGTACCGGCACCTGCCGGTGGGGGACATGATGCGCCTGGCGCGGGTCCTGAACGCCGGCCGCTGGGACCAGTCCCGAGCCGAGCGGCGGCTCGCCGCCATGGATATCCCGCTCCGGCGTAAGGTCGGCAAGCTCTCCGGGGGCCAGCAAGCTCAGGTCGCGCTGACCATCGCGCTGGCGCGCCGGCCGGAACTGCTGGTCCTCGACGAGCCGCTCGCACCCCTGGACCCGCTGGCCCGGCACGAGTTCCTGGCCGCGGTGATGGAGACGGCCGCCGAGGACGGCACGTCGGTCCTGTTCTCCTCGCATGTGGTCACCGAGCTCGAGCGGGTCGCGGACTACCTGGTCGTGCTGGCGCGGGGCCGCGTGCAGGTCGCCGGGGACGTGGAGCACCTGGTGCGCAGCCATCAGCTCCTGACCGGTCCGGTGGCCGGCGTCGCGGCCGTCGGCGACCGGTTCGACGTGGTGCACGCGCAGCAGGGACTGGCCCAGGCGCACCTGCTCGTCCGCCAGCGGACCGCGCCGGCCCAGCCGCCGGACGGCTGGCAGGCCCATCCGGTGACGCTGGAGGAAGTCGTGCTCGCGTACCTGCGCGAGCCGGCAGCCTCCGCCCTGCCCGGTCCCGAACCGGTGGTGATCTCATGACCGCGCTCACGTCCGCCGCATCGCAGGCCGGCCGTTGGCGCCGCGCGCGCCCGCGCCGGGTGGCCGCGCTGGCCTGGGCCGTCGGCCGGCCGCATCGCACGACCCTGATCTGCCTCGGGCTCTGGCTGCTCGCGTCCGCCGCGGGGATGCTCGTGGCGGGAATCCAGCTGCACCGGCTCTACAACGCCGAGATCCAGCACGGCTGCCTGGGCCGGTCGGCCTGGCTCGGGGCATGGCGTTCGCGATCGGCGTGCTAGCCGGCGCGCTGATCAGGCGCGTCGTGGCCGCGATGGCCGTCACCGCCGTGGCCACGATCACCGTCGCCAACCTCATGTACAACCGGCTGCACTACTGGCTGGTGGGACAGGGCCTCTGGCAGGCCCGCGACCTGGCCTTCGGCGCGAACGGCAACGTCGGGATCCCGTCCGCCGGCCCGATCAACATCCACGAAACCGTCGGCCGGTCCGTGCCCGGCCCGGCCGGCGCCTGGCTGGATCAGGGCTGGTACACCGGCGCGGATGGGCACCGGCTGAGCAACGGTGCGGTCACCGCCCTGCTGAACAAGCACGCGGGCACCGGCTCGGCCTGGCTGACCCGGCTGCACGACTCGTTCTGGGTCAGCTACCAGCCCGCGTCGCGGTACTGGATCTTTCAGTTCATCCTGGCCGGCGGCACCCTCCTGGCCGCTCTGCTGCTCGCCGTCGCCACCATCGCGCTGATCCGCCACCGCCGGGCCTGACCACCACCGCGAGGCCTGACCAACCACCGGCCCACGCCAGCGACCATGGCCTACCCTGGCGCCATGGATCGGATCGCCCTGGTCACCGGGGCCGGGAGCGGCATCGGCCGGGCCGTGGCCATCCGGCTCAGCCAGGCCGGGCTGCGGGTCGTCCTGGCCGGCCGCGGCGCCGGTGCCCTGGCCGTCACGGCCGCGGACTGCCCGGGCCCGACCCTGGCCGTCCCGGCCGACGTCACCGACCCGCGGGCGGTGGACCGGCTCTTCGCCCAGGTGGAGCACGAGTGGGGCTCGGTCGAGGTCTTGGTCGCCTGCGCCGGCGCGGGGTTCTCGGCGCGGATCGAGCGGACCGGTGACGCCGACTGGCAGCGCATGCTCGACCTCAACCTGACCGCGCCGTTCCGCTGCCTGCGCCGCGCCGTGCCCGGCATGCGCGCGGCCGGGTACGGCCGCTTCGTGGTGATCGCGTCGACCGCGGCGCGGATCGGGGAGCCCTACCTGGCGGCGTACGCGGCCAGCAAGCACGGGGCCCTGGGGCTGGTCCGCTCCGCCGCCGCCGAACTGGCCGGCACCGGGGTCACGGTGAACGCGGTCTGCCCCGGCTTCGTGGACACCCCGATGACGGCCGCCACGATCGGGAACATCGTGGCCAGGACCGGCCGCACCAGCGATCAGGCCCGTTCGGCGCTGGAGGGCAGGCAGCCGATCGGACGGCTGATCACGCCGGAAGAGGTGGCCGGCGCGGTGTGGTTCTGCGTCGCCAGCGACGCAGTCACCGGGCAGGCCATCAACGTCGACGGCGGCACCGTCCAATCCTGAGTACCGAACGGGCCTGGCCTCCCGCCCCGCCCCCGCGCGCTCGTAATCCCTGCGCAATAACGTCTATGACAGAAAGAAACGTAATAATTACCTTCAGTCAAAAACGGCGGGCCGCTAACCCGAGCTGACCCGGACCGCATCAGGTCACGCGCTTATCCCGGCTCGGTAAATGGCCCGTAACCTGCGACGTAATAACTTCGCAAGGAATTGCCGCGAATTCGGCCTCGTCCGGCCCCGGAAACCGGACAAAATGCGAATCGTGTGAACCCCCTGACCTGGGCCTTAACGCGGGTCTAGGTTAGCGCCCGGGAGCGTCAGCGGGGCGCCTCCGACGGAGGTGGAGTCACATGCTCGTCACCGGTCAGCCGCCCGTACGACGCCGCGGCCGGAACAATCGCACGGCGCGCATCGCGGTCCCGGTCACCGCGGCAGTGGCGCTGAGCCTCGGCGTGGGCGTCTTCGTCGCCGCCTCGGGTGGCGGCCCGGCCAAGGTCCACCCGGCCGCGGCCTCCTCGCAGGAAGTCACCTCCGGGGCCGTCAACACCAACTGCGACATCATCGTCCCGGCACACCCGCTGACCGCGAAGGGGCTGGCCACGCCCTACCAGCTCACCGGGCACGACGGCGACTCGCCCGGGGCTTCCGGCTGCCAGATGATCAACTCGATCAAGCTGGGGGCGTTCGTCCAGGCCACCATCCTGGACACGCAGACCGGGGGGCTCTACGTGTACAACCCCCTGGTCGTCACCAGGGGAACCAGGCCGGCCGTCGCGCCGGTGGTGCCGAAGCTGCCCAGCCACGCGGTCGTCACCATCGACATCGGCTTCAACGGCGAGATCCTCCGCCAGGTCGGCGCGACGCCGAACGCGCTCCGCGAGGGCAACTGCACCGATGGCGGACCGGGCTCGCCCTTCGGGCAGGTGTCGTTCTGCAACGGCCCTGAGTTCTTCAAGGCCGCCTTCGCCCTGGAACGCTCCGGGCGGCTGGTCATCCCGTCCGCCGGGATCTCCAGGAAGATGGCCGTGACCGGCGGCAAGCTGGGGACGGGCCGGGCCTGCCCGACCGTGCGCAACTTCGACATGGTCGACCAGGACCCGAGCGACAACGTGACCACGGCCTACCTGCTCAACCCGGCCACCGGCCGGACCGCGCAGGCCACCTCGGCCAACAAGGCCCGCATGCCGAATGCCGAGATGCTGGTCAACGGCAGCGACAACGGCCTCATCGACAACTTCCTCGACCCGGCGCTCGGCTGCACCCCGCTGAAGGCCCCCGACCTGGGGAACCACGGCGTGATGAGCACGTCCCAGGCGCTCGACGAACTGCTCGCCGCCAGGAACGAGCCGACGAACGCGGCCCTGATCCCGGAGAACGACGGGATGGTCACCGACATCGGCGGCAACATCGATCTGGCCAAGGCCGACCTCTACCGGTCCGAGATCGGGCAGCCCCTGGTCAACAGCCGGACCCAGGCGAGCAGCAGCCCGCAGATGTTCTGCCAGAACCTGATCAACATCCAGACGCCGTTCCTCGCGGCCAACGAGCACCTGTTCGCCGCCTGGCCCTCGCCGGTGCCCACCGCGGGCGACACCCTGTACACCTTCCTGGCGAGTCGGCTGGCCGGGTCGTTCGACGAGCTCAACTGCGCGAACTTCGGCCTGGCCCAGCCGGTCACGGGCATGGTAACCAACGGGGTCGGCGCGGCCACCCAGGTCACGATGAACACCGCCCAGCAGAACGCCTCGTTCTGAGAGGGTTTCGCCCAACCATCACCCGCCCTCGTACCACAGCCGCAACGATGTGCAACGGCGATCCCGCAAGCATCACCCGTTCTCGCACGACAACCGCAACGATGTCACATTGATGCGGTTATAACCGTCACGATGTTACATTGTTGCGGTTATGGGAGCGTCTCGGAGCACGCCCGCGCTCTCGGCGCGGTGATCATGGGTCACGGTAGCGCGCCGGAAGCACAGGGGCACCACGTTCAGCGGGGTGGCGCCCGCGCGGCCCCTCGTCCGTCGCGGGCCTCGCGCGCGGCCTCTCGTCCGTCGCGGGCGCCCTGCCGGGCCGTTCATACTGGATCGGGCATATCGGGCGATAGGTAAACTAGCTACTGTCCGGTAACCCCTCTCCCCCCCGGGGTGCCGGACACCGCCCGGCCTGGGCGCCCAGGCCGGGCTTCTGTTTCCTTCAGCCGGCCGCGGCGCCGAGCGGGTCGCGTTCCGCGGCCGTGGCATCGTCCCGGTCGGTGGAGACGGTGAGGTCGTGCCAGGCGGCTGCAGCGGCAGGACGCCATCCTCGGCGCCGCCCGCGACCTGGCCCGGCGGGATGGCGTCCGCAACGTGAGCCTGGCCGACATCGCCGCGCAGATCGGCATCCACAAGTCGGCGCTGCTGCGCTACTTCGAGACCCGCAGGCTCTGCACGCCGGGCTGGACGCGGCGGCGCCGGGGGACGCCGCCCCGGGGGACGCCGCCCTGGTCGCCGACGTGTTCGCGCGCAGCTTCGCCGACCGCCCGCTGTTCTGCGACCTCATCGCGCACACGCCGCTCAACCTGGAGCGCAATGTCTCACCCGGGGCCGTGCGCCGCTACAAGCTGACCTCGCTCGGGGCGGTCGACGAGGCGGCCGCGCTGGTGCAGCGAACCCTGCCCACCCTGACCCTGGCCGAGGCCAGGGAGTTCGTCGCCACCCTGGCCTCGCTGGCCGGCTCGCTCTGGCAGATCGCCAACCCGGCGCCCGCCCTGGCCGAGCTATACGCCTCCGACCCGGCGCTGGCCCAGGTCTGCGTCGACCTGGCGCCCCGGCTGCGGCGGACCGCGGAGATCCTGGTGGCCGGGCTGATCCCGAGCCGGAAGAAGGCCTAACGCCGCAGGCGTATCCTGGCGCGGGCGCTGATCGAGCAGCCGGTCGATCACCTGCATGGCCCAGCGGGCGTCGAGGCTGGGGTTGGCCCGCAGCGCCTGCCACATGACCAGGATCTGCTCATCGATGTCGGACGCTGGCCCGCGAGCCGCGGCGTCCGGCTCGTGCGCGTGCTCCATAGCGATGTCCCATCTGCCCGGTAGTCACAACGAGACAACATAGCGGAACAGGGGCAAGAGGGTCAGGACTCTAGCGTCAGGGCCCCAGCGTCAGGGCCCCAGCGTCAGGGGCCCAGGGTCAGGCCAGAGCGTCAGGGCCAGAGCAACTGCCTGACCCAGCCGGAGCCGGCCCGCCGGTAGCGCAGCCGGACGTGCCGCCGGTCCGGGTCGCCCTGCCAGAACTCGACCTCGTCGGCGGTCAGCGCGTACAGCGTCCAGTCCGGGGCGACCAGCCCGGGATCGGCGCTGACCCGGGCCTGGGCCTGTTTGAACGCGCGGTCGAGTTCGGCCAGGTCGTCGAGCGGCTCGGACTGGCGGCCGGCCAGCGCCTCGGCCCGTGAGGCCGGCGGCCGGGCCAGGAAGTCGGCCGCACTGGCCTGCGCGCCTGCCGGGACGACCGCGCCGCGGACACGGATCTGGCGTCCCTGCCCCGGCCACCAGAACGACAGCGCGGCGTGCGGGTTGACGGCGAGATCCCGGCCCTTGCCGCTGGCCGCGGCGGAGGCGAAGTACCAGTTGCCCGCGCCGTCGACGTCCTTGCAGATCAGTACCCGCGACGAGGGACGCCCTCGGTCGTCGGCGGTGGCCAGGGAAATGGTGTGCGGCGCCGGGACCGCGTCCTTCAGGGCCGCCTCGAGCCAGCGCAGGAACAAGGTGACCGGGTCGTCCGGCACCTCGTCCGGGTCGAATCCCGGCATCCCGTCCGGGAACACCCGCTGGGAGCGGAGCAGTTCGCGCAGGCTTGGCGGCTCAGCGGCCATCGTGTCGTCTCCCTTCTGGCCATGACATCCTCAACCCTGCCACGTGCTTGGCCGGCCCTCCCCTTGGCGGTCTCGCTGGGCCGGTCTACCTTGGTAGTCACAGTGAGACAACTGGACATCGGAGGGCATTAGATGAGCCTGGCGGACGACGTAAAGGCCCCGATCCGGCACGCGGATCGCTTGTTCATCGGCGGGCAGTGGGTTCAGCCCTCGTCCGACGCCACCATCAAGGTGGTCGACTCCGGCACCGAGGAGCTCTTCTTCAGCGTGGCGGAGGCGCAGGCGGCCGACATATCCAGGGCGGTCGAGGCCGCGCGGAGGCGTTCGACAGCGGCCCCTGGCCGCGGCTGACTCATGCCGAACGGGCCGGGATCCTGCGCGCCATCGGCGCCGAGCTGGCCCGGCGCGGCGACGACCTCGGCCAGATCTGGCCGCGCGAGTCCGGCGTGCTGCACGCCATCGCCCGCTTCGGCGGGGCGGGCGCGATACCGTCAGGATCGTGATCATCAGGCAGGCCACCGAGCAGGACTGGCCGCTGATCTACCCGATCTACGCCGCGATCATGGCCGAGGGGAAGACCTACCCCTTCCCCCAGGCCCAGTCGCTGGACGAGGCCCGCCCCTGGTGGATGGAGGAGCCGCCCGGCCAGACGGTCGTGGCCATCACCGACGGCGTCATCGTGGGGTCGGCGAAGATGGGGGCGAACCGGTCCGGCCGCGGGTCACACGTGGCCACGGCGTCGTTCCTCGTCGATCCGGCCCGCCAGGGCCAGGGCACCGGCCGCGCGCTCGGGGACCACCCCGAGCACGGCCTGGTCGGCCTGCACATCATGTTCCGTCACCTGTGAGGCCGATCCGGCCGTCGCCTCGCTGGCGGTGGCCCGGCGCAAGCCCGGTGCCGAACACGTCCGCTGGCTGCACGCCGACGCCGGAAGCCTGCCTCCCCTGCAGGTCGACCTGGTCACAATGACCGCGAATGTGGCCCAGGTCTTCCTGACCGGCCAGGAGTGGGCGGTGGCACTCCGGTCTGCCCGCCAGGCCCTGCGCCCGAGCGGGCGGCTGGTGTTCGAGAGCCGGGATCCGGCCCGGGCGGCCTAGCTGGAATGGACCCGCGACCAGACCTACCGCTGCGTTGTTGTCCCGGGCGTAGGCCCGATCGAAACCTGGACGGACCTGACAGCGGTCGAGGGGAACCTGGTCTCGTTCCGGACCACCTTCCTGCTCGGCCACGACCGGACGGTCCTGACCTCCGACTCGACGCTGCGTTTCCGCAGCCGCGATGAGCTGACGCGTTCGCTGCTGGCGGCCGGCCTCGTCGTCGACCAGGTCCGCGGCGCCCCCGACCGTCCCGGCCGCGAATTCGTCTTCATCGCGCGGTTTCCGGCCTGACCCTGGTGCGGATGGCCGCCGGGCCGCCGCCTACTCGGTACTGGCGACCTCATAGTGATTTACCGTGAGGTCCCGTTCGATGAGGAACTGGTCGTCGTCGGGAAAGTAGACAGCCGTGCTGATGTCCTGGCCGGCGAAGGCCTCGATGGCGGCCCGGGACTCCCAGAGGCTCACCGTGATGAACTCGGCCCGATCGCCCTCGGTCCGCCAGAGCAGCCAGGCCCCGCGGTTGCCCGGCGTGCTCTGGTAGCCCTCGATTCCCGTCCGCTGCACGTAGGCCGCATACGCGGGAGCATCCTGTGTCCGGACCGCTCCCCGCCAGATTCTCGCAATCATCCCGGGCACCTGCCCGCCAGCATCACCCCAAAACGAGCCCGTCCGCTGTGCCAGTACTGTGAGTCCCATGGCCGAGGCGGGCGTGGTCGTCTGGTACAACCCGCGGTGCTCCAAATGTCCGTGCCTTAACCGATGAGCGTTTCCTTTGGGCGCACGACGCAGAACTCGTTTCCCTCCGGGTCGGCGAGGACCGTCCAGGACTCGGCGCCGGTCTGCCCGATGTCGACCCGGCGCGCCCCGAGCGCGAGGAGGCGGTCGATCTCCTGGTCGCGGTCCGCGGCGCTGCAGGTCAGGTCGAGATGCACGCGGTTCTTGACCGTCTTCGGATCGGAGACGGGCATGAAGCACATGCCGACGGGCGCGTTCACGTCGGTCCCGATGACGATCTCGTTCTCCCGCTCGGACAGGACCTTCCAGCCGAGCGCCTGGGTCCAGAACCGGGCCAGGCCGGGCAGATCGTGAGCGTCGATGACGATGTGATGAAGTCGGACGGGCATGCCGTCAGTATGCGCGGTCTTTACCGGCGAGCCTGGCTGCGGCAAGACTGAGAGCATGGACCGGCAGGCATGGCTGGCTGAACGCCAGGCGGCGGTGGTCACCGTCTACGACGCCGAAGCACCCGCCTACGACGAGCACGACTACCCCTCGGACATCCAGCGGGAATGGGTAGCCAGGGCGCTGGCCCTGATCCCGCCGGGCGGGATCGTGCTCGACGCGCCGTGCGGCACGGGCAAGTATTTTCCGGTGGTCGCCGCGGCGGGCCATCGGGTGGTGGGCGCTGACCAGTCGGCGGGCATGCTGG